>Ga0164290_1000349_pt1 | contig 164751 bp, 158 predicted proteins | sample Micstemetagenome_FD_108782 | JGI IMG/M metagenome (GOLD analysis project Ga0164290, IMG submission 108782) | Contaminated culture microbial community from soil near Moab, Utah, USA - Microcoleus steenstrupii SON62 (Illumina Assembly) | ecosystem: Environmental > Terrestrial > Soil > Soil crust...
GCCGCAGCAAAAAACTCCGCCGCTTTGCGGCGCCCCGGCCGGGGCGCCGCAAAGCGGAACAAACCGAGGAGACTGTCAGGCATGTATCCGGTCTGTAGTGTCCGACATGTATCCGGTTGCACAACGCATTTGCACCGCCGCACGAGACTTCGCCGCCCCCACCCTGCCCTCCCCCGGCAGAGCCGAGGGAGGGTTCAAACTTGCGGCCCCCGGGCTCCCGCGTTACATCCCTCGGCCTTTGCCCCAGGAGTTTCCCACCGTGAGCCAGCCCCAACCCGTCCGCGGCACGCATGACCTTCTGCCGGAGGATTTCCGCCGGCACCGTCATGTCGCCGAAACGGCGAAGGCCGTGGCCGCGCGCTTCGGCTATGCCGAGATGGCGACGCCGATCTTCGAGGTGACGGAAGTCTTCGCCCGGACGATGGGCGAGACCTCGGACGTGGTCTCCAAGGAGATGTATTCCTTCACCGACAAGGGCGGCGAGGCGCTGACGCTCCGCCCGGAATACACCGCCGGAATCTGCCGGGCGTTCATCTCCAACGGGCTGATGCAGTCGGTGCCCTTCAAGGTCTTCGCGCATGGGCCGATGTTCCGCTACGAGCGGCCGCAGAAGGGCCGCCAGCGGCAGTTCCACCAGATCGATATCGAAGCCATTGGCGCGCCGGAGCCGGCCTGCGACGTCGAGATCATCGCGGTGGGCTATGAGATCCTGCGCGAGCTCGGCATCGTCGAGAAATGCAGCCTCGAGCTCAATTCGCTCGGCGATCCGGAGAGCCGGGCGGCCTATCGAAAGGTGCTGGTCGCGTATCTGGAGGGGCACCGGGACAAGCTGTCGGAGGACAGCCTCGCCAGGCTCGGGCGCAATCCGCTCAGGATCCTCGATTCCAAGGACGAGGGCGACCGGAAGATCGTGGCCGGCGCCCCGGTGCTGGCCGACAGCTTCAACGACGGCGCGCGCGACTTCTTCGCCGACGTGACGAAGGGCCTCGACCGGCTCGGGATCAGCTATTCGGTCAATCCGCGGCTGGTGCGCGGCCTCGACTACTACACCCACACCGCCTTCGAGTTCACCACCACGCATCTCGGGAGCCAGGGCGCGGTGATCGCGGGGGGGCGCTATGACGGACTGATCGAGCAGCTGGGCGGGCCGGCGACTCCGGGGATCGGCTGGGCCGGCGGTATCGAGCGGCTGGCCATGCTGGCGGGGGATGCCGCGCCGGCGGAGGTTCGGCCGCTGACGCTGGTGCCGATCGGCGAGAAGGCGGAAGCGGAAGCGCCCGCGATGGCGATGAAGCTGCGCCGGGCGGGCTTCGCCGTCGACCTCGCCTTCAAGGGCAATGTGGGGCGGCGGATGAAGCGGGCCGACAAGCTGAAAGCCTCGCATGCGCTGCTGGTCGGTGACGACGAACTCCTGGCCGGCGAGGTGACCTTGAAGAACCTCGACAGCGGCGGGCAGGAGAAGCTCTCGCTCGACGCCGTCATCGCGAAGCTCAGGGCCTGATGCTGCCGCAGGCGAAGCTCGACCAGGTCCTGCGCCGCCACGAGGAGCTGGGGGCGGCGCTGGCCGCCGGCTCGCGCGAGCGCTTCGTCGAGATGTCGAAGGAATTCGCCGAGCTGGAGCCGGTGGTCGCGGGCATCCGCGCCTATCGGGCGCTGCAGCGCGAGGTGGCCGACCTCGAAGCCCTGGTCGCCGGCGAGGACCGGGAGATGCGCGAGCTGGCCGAGGGCGAGCTCACCGAGAAGAAGGCAGCCCTTCCCGCCGCCGAGCGGGCGGTGCAGCTGGCGCTCTTGCCGAAGGACGCCGATGACGAGCGGAGCGCCATCGTCGAGGTGCGGGCCGGCACGGGCGGCGACGAGGCCGCGCTGTTCGCCGCCGAGCTGTTCCGCATGTACCAGCGCTATGCCGCGCTGCACGGCTGGCGCGTCGAGATCATGTCCTTGAGCGAATCCGATCTCGGCGGGCTGAAGGAAGGCATCGCCACCGTCTCGGGCCGGGGCGTCTTCGCCCGGCTGAAATTCGAGAGCGGCGTGCACCGCGTGCAGCGGGTGCCGGAGACGGAAGGATCGGGGCGCATCCACACCTCGGCGGCGACGGTGGCGGTGATGCCGGAAGTGGAAGACATCGACATCAAGATCGAGGACAAGGACCTGCGCATCGACGTCTTCCGCTCGCAGGGGGCCGGTGGGCAGCACGTCAACACCACCGATTCGGCCGTCCGCATCACGCATCTGCCGACCGGGCTGATGGTGGTGCAGCAGGACGAGAAGTCCCAGCACAAGAACAAGGCGAAGGCGATGAAGGTGCTGCGCGCGCGGCTCTACGAGCAGCAGCGCGAGGCCCGCGATTCCGCCCGCGCCGCCGACCGGAAGGGCCAGGTGGGCTCGGGCGACCGCTCGGAGCGCATCCGCACCTACAACTTCCCGCAGGGGCGCGTCACCGACCACCGCATCGGCCTCACCCTCTACAAGGTCGAGAAGGTGGTGGCCGGCGAGGCGCTGGACGAGATCATCGACGTGCTGATCGCCGAGGACCAGGCGGCGAAGCTGGCGGCGGAAGAGGCCGCATGAGTTCGGCCGGCGCCCTGCTGGCGGCGGGTGCCGCGAAGCTGCGGGCAGCCGGGATCGACGAGGCGCGGCGCGAGGCGCGGCTGCTCCTTTCCCACTGCACCGGCGTTCCGGCCGAACAGCTGTTCGCGCATCCCGAGACGGCGGTGGCGGCGGCGGCGGCGGCGCGGTTCGAGGCGGTGCTGGAACGGCGGGCGGCGCGCGAGCCGGTGTCGCATATCCTGGGCAAGCGCGAGTTCTGGGGCCTTCCCTTCACCGTGAGCGGCGCCGTGCTGGACCCCCGCCCCGATTCCGAGACGGTGGTGGCGCTGGCGCTCGACCTGATCGCGCCCAGGCGCATCCTCGACCTCGGCACCGGCTCGGGCTGCCTCCTCTGCGCGCTGCTGCACGAACTGCCCGGGGCGAGCGGTGTCGGCATCGACCGCTCGGCCGAGGCACTCAGGGTCGCCGCCGGCAATGCCGCGGCGCTGGGGCTCGGGGACCGGGCGAAGTTCGTGCTGTCGGACTGGGGTGCCGCGATCGACGAGCGTTTCGAGCTGATCGTGTCCAACCCGCCCTATATCCCGGCGGCCGAGATCGCGGCGCTGGCGCCGGAAGTGGCCGCCCACGAGCCGCGCGCGGCGCTGGACGGCGGCGCCGACGGGCTGGATGCCTATCGCGCCATCGCGGCGCAGCTGCCGCGGCTGCTGACGAACGAGGGCCGCGCCGTGTTCGAGATCGGCGCCGGGCAGGAGGCCGCGGTCGCCGCGATCCTGGCGGCGGCGGGTTTCGCGGTCGTGGAGGCGCGGGCCGATCTCGGCGGGCATGTGCGGGCGCTCGGCATTTGCCGCGCCGACGCAATAAATAATCTTGGACAATCGGCCCGGCACCGCTAGATTCAAAGCACGCAGGCCAGCCGGAAGCCGCTTCGGCATTCCGGACACGGATCGTGGGATCGATACGAAACTCCAGATCCGGCGGATAGGCGGGGGCCTGACGAAAGCCGCATTGCAGGGCCGCAGGCACGTTGCCGGGCGCTGCGGCGACATCTCGAAAGAGGCATGAACCAAGCCCCGGGCCAAGGCGCCTGGATCAGCAAAACCAGAGGAAGATGAGACCTGTGAACAAGCAGCGTCCTCGTGGCGGGCGTCCGAACAACGGCCGTAAACCCCATGGCATGGGGGGCGGCGGTGGAGGCGGGGGTGGCGGTGGCGGTGGCCAGCGCAACTTCGACTCCAACGGGCCCGAAGTGAAGATCCGCGGCACCGCCGCGCATATCTTCGATCGCTATTGTCAGCTTGCGCGTGATGCGAATTCGTCCGGCGACCGGGTCGCCGCCGAAAGCTACCTGCAGCATGCCGAGCATTACTATCGCATCATGATGGCTAATGGCGGCTTCCCGCAGCCGCAGGGCGGCCAGCAGCGCCAGCCCCAGCAGCAGGGCGGCCAGCAGCCACAGCAACCCCAGCAGAACCAGCAGCCGGCCGGAACCCAGCCGCAGCCGAACCTGCAGGGCGGCGCGCCGCCGGAGTTCGAGGCCGACATGCTGGAGGCCGAGATCGAGATGGCGCAGACGGGCGAACAGCCGGCCTGACCCGGCCGGTGGAGGACGCGATGAGCGGACGCGAGATCGTCGAGGTGCCGGCGCTGGAGAAGAGCGCCGCCGGCAGAAAGCCGCCCTTGTCCTGGGCGGTGAAGGCTAACGGTTTCGTCTTCGTTTCCGGCATTCCGCCGATCGACCTCGAGAAGGGCGGCTTCCTTCAGGGCAGCATCGAGGCGCAGACCGAGCGGGTGCTGGAGAACCTGAAACTGGTGCTGGAGGCGGCCGGGTCGAACCTCGGGAAGGTGGTCAAGGTCACCATCTTCGCGGTCAATTCGGCGAATTTCGCCCGCATCAATTCGGTCTATGCGCGCTATTTCACCGAGAGCGCGCCGGCGCGGACCTTCTGCACCGTCGCCTCATGGCCGCTGGAATTCGACGTCGAGATCGAATGCGTGGCGCTGGCCTGAGCGAGGGCCGGGGTTAACGCGGGATTTACCGCGCCGCTTAACCAAATCGCAGGCCCGTCCTGGCTTGATGCAACGGTCGCCCTTCCCGGGGGCGGCCGAGCATCTGGGCAGGATCACACGGCATGCGACGTCTTCTCGGCACCCTTCTCTGCGCGGCGGCCTCCGCCGCCCTCACCCCGGCTTTCGCCACCGAGATGGTCTATGCGACCCAGACGGGGCGCAACGTCACCGACTATCGCCGCGACATTCCGGTCTTCCTGGCCGAGGAGCTGAAGGCCGCCGGCACCGGCATCACGCTGAAGATCAACTACGACGGCGAACTGGTGAGCGCCGGCGAATTGTGGCGCGCCGTCACCGGCGGGGCCGCCGACATCGTCAACGCCTTCCTGCCGACCACGGCCGGCAGCCCGCCGGAGGCGATGTTCTCCGGCCTGCCGGCGCTGGCGCTGGAGCCGGGCGACGTGCCACGGCTGAACGGCTCTCCCGCCATGAAGCTGTTCAGTGATGCACTGCAGGCCAAGGGGGCGGTGCTGCTGGGCGGCTATTGGGATTCGGTCGCGATCGGGTCGACCGAAGGCTGCCTCGCCCTGCCGAACGAGGTATCCGGCCGCGCCGTGCGCGGGCCGGGGCGCGCCTATGACGCGCTGTTCGCGGGCGAAGGCGCCATCACCGTCGCCACCCCCTCGACCGAGATCGCCCGGGCGCTGCGCACCGGGGCGATCGACGTGGTCGTCTCCACCGCCTCGGCCATCGCCGCGGGCGGCGGGCACAAGTTCCTGAAATGCATGTCCGATCCGACGGTGGCGACGCCCGGCATGGTGTTCGTGGCGACGGTGATGTCGGCGGCGAAGTTCACCGCCCTGGACGCGGCGGGCCAGGAGGCCGTGCTGAAGGCCGGCCGCAAGGCGGGCGAGCGCGTGCAGGCCGAAGTCTTCAAGGCCGCCAAGGCCACGGTGGAGGCGATCAGGAAGGACGGGGTCAAGGTCGAGGCCCTGGCGGCCGAGGACATCGTGATCTGGCGCGAGGCGGCCGAGCGGTTGTCCTGGCCGTCCTACAGCAAGATCAGCCCGCAGGCGGCCGAGATCCTGGCGGCGGCGGCGGCCGCCACCGAGCGGCAGTGAGCGGACGAGGAGAATCCCGATGAAGCGCCTTTCCTTCCGCCTGCCGAAGCTTTCCCTGCCCCGGCTTTCGATCCCCCGGCCCAATCTCGGCCTGCGTGGCGGGCTCTATGCCACGCTCGGCATCCTGGCCCTGCTGCCGGCGCTGGCCGCCGGTGTCGTCTGGTTCTCGGCCGACAAGCTGGACGCGGCGATCGACGACATCGCGGAGCGCAAGATCGCCGCGCTGGCCGCCGCCGCCACGCTGGAGCGGCACGCCCGCGACATCGAGGTGGCGCTGGTCGGCATGCCGACGATCACCACCAAGGAGGCGCTGGATACCGCCGCGGCCGGTGCCCATGCCCATCTGAAGGATGCCCAAAAGCAGGTGGCGCGCCTGAGCGAGCTCGGCATGGACATCCTGAATGCGAACGGGCTGAACGGCACGCTGATGGAGATCGACAAGGCGATCGAGCGGATGGCGAGTGGGGTGGGCAACCTGCAGAAGACCGCGGAGGCCCGGCAGGCCGGTTTCGCCAAGCTGCAGGCCTTGTCCGAGGAATTCGCCCGCAATCTGGCCCCGATGGTGCTGCGCTGGCGCTCGACCGCCGACCAGGTGCGTGCGCGCCTTGCCGGCGGCACGCTCGAGGGCGGCGCGCTCGCGGTGCAGTCGGATCTCCTGGGCCGCGCCATCGCCGCACTCGACCCGCTGAACGACCTCGCCATCCGCGGGCGCAACATCGAGACCCTGCTGGCCCAGGCCGGCAGTGTCGACAAGGTGGACCGGCTGCCGATCCTGGAACTGCGGCTGAAGGACGAGCTGAGCCGGATCGAGGCCAATCTCGAGCGTGTCGACCCGCGGCTGAAGGCCGTGCTGGCGGAGCAACTGGCCGAGCTGAAGCCGCTGGCGGAGGGCGTGCAGGGCCTGACCTTCATGCAGCGCCGCCTGGTGGGCCTCGGCATGGGAACCAAGGCCCAGGTCGCCTCGGCCGCGCAGCTGAGCGCCGACCTGATGGAACAGGTATCGGGCACCTTCGCCAACACCGAGGCCGAGGTGAAGAACGGCGTCGGCGATGCCGGCAAGCTGCTGGACCAGACGCGGGTCATCCTGATCGCGGCGGCAGGCCTCGCCCTCCTCACCGCGCTGCTGGCCGCGGCCTTCTATGTCAGGCCGCGCATCGTCAACCGCCTGATCGGCCTTGCCGCCGCCATGCGGGCGACCGCCGCCGGCGACCTGTCGGTCGCGATTCCGGCCGGCGGCCGCGACGAGATCACCGAGATGGCGGCAGCCGTCCAGGTGTTTCGCGAGAACGCCATCGAGAAGGAGCGCCTGGGCCGCGAGGCCGAGGAGAACCGCAAGCGCGAGGAAGAGGCTCGCCTGCGCGAGGCCGAGCGCGAGGAGCGCGAACGCGAGGCGGCGGAAGCGCGCCGGCTGGAGGAAGAGGAAGCCAAGCGCGCGGCCGAGCGCCGCGAGCACGAGGCCGAGGAACAGCGCCGCCTGGACCGCGAGCGCGAGCGCGAGGCCGCCGAAAAGCGGCGCAAGCAGGAACTGGCCGATCTGGCCAGCGGCTTCGAGCAGGCCGTGGGTCAGGTGGTGGGGGCGGTTTCCGCCGCCGCGCAGGAGATGCAGGGCCTGGCCGGGCGCCTGAACGACGTGGTGGGCGACACCCGCGGGCGCACCAACGAGGTGGCCGAAGCCTCGCGCGGTGCATCGGAGAACATCAACACCGTGGCGGCGGCGGCCGAGGAGATGGCGGCTTCGGTGCGCGACATCAGCAAGCAGCTGCAGACCTCGAGCCAGATGACCCAGGAGGCCGAGCGCGACGCCGAGCAGACCAACCAGGACATCAACACGCTGGCCGAAGCCGCCAACCGCATCGGCGCGATCGTTTCGGTCATCAACGGCATCGCCAGCCAGACCAACCTACTCGCGCTGAACGCCACCATCGAGGCGGCGCGGGCGGGCGAGGCCGGCAAGGGCTTCGCCGTGGTCGCCTCCGAGGTGAAGAACCTCGCCACACAGACGGCCAAGGCGACCGAGGAAGTGGGCCAGCAGATCGAGGCGATCCAGGGCCGCGTACGCCAGTCGGTGGAGGCCATCCGCACGATCGGCGGGACGGTGAGCCGGATCAACGAGGCCGCCACCTCGATCGCCGGCGCGGTCGAGGAACAGGGCGCGGCGATGGAGGAGATCGCCCGCAGCGTGCAGGAGGCGGCCCAGGGTTCGAACCTGGTGAGCGCCAATATGGACGCTGTCCGGGGCGCGGCCGACGACACCGGTACCGCGGCGGAGGCGGTGCAGCGGGCCGCCGACCAGCTCGGCCAGAACGCCGAGGCGCTGAAGATCCAGGTCGACGGCTTCCTGGCCAAGGTTCGCGCGGCCTAGAGGGGAAACTCTACCTTTCCGGGAGAAGAAAAAGGCAGGGGTGGCGGGAACTCGCCACCCCTCGGCCGCATTTGCTGCGTTCAGATCAGGTGCGGGCGCGCGATACCCCGCATCGACAACAGCAAATGCAGGAAGACATGCCCAAGCAGCGAACGACCGGAACACCTGGCGCACCGGCCTGGGGCGCGAAGACCGTCCTGACGGCCGCGATCCTGTTCGGCTTGTTCGCCTGTGCCGCCCCGCCACCGCCGCCCGAACCCGCGGCCGCGGCGCCGGCGCCCGCTCCTCAGATCGTCAACCTGCCGCAGCCCGAGACGCCGCCCGCAGCGCAACCCTCCGAGCGGGACTGCCTCGCCGAGGCGATCTATTTCGAGGGCCGGAGCGAACCCAGGGACGCCCGCATCGCCATCGCCCATGTCGTGCTGAACCGGGCCGCCGACGAGAAACACGCCGGCCATGCCTGTGAGGTGATCCGCGAGGGTGAGGCGAACGGCCGCGGCAAATGCCAGTTCTCCTGGCGCTGCGACGGCCTCGCCGACAAGCCGCGCGAGATGGAGGCCTGGGCCGAGGCGCAGACCCTCGCCGCCGAGGTGCTGGAAGGCAAGCACAAGGACCCGACGAACGGGGCGCTCTGGTTCCACCACACCAGGATCGCCGACCCGCCCTGGGCGGCGAAGCTGCGCCGGACGGCCCAGCTCGGCGAGCACGTGTTCTACGCCCGCTGAACCCGACCGATACCGAAGATGACGAGGACCGGGCCCGGCAGGCTATGCTGGGCCCGGTTTCGTTTTCAGGGAGCGCGCGGGCCGTGGCAGGAACACTTTCAGCGCAGGACGAGGCCTTGCTGCGCCGAACCTTCGAGTTGGCGCGGGAAAGCCGGGCCCATGGCAACCACCCGTTCGGGGCGCTTCTCGCCGGCGCGGACGGCGAAATCCTCCTGCTGGGCGAGAACACCTGCAGAACCGAAGGGGACGCGACGGGCCATGCCGAGCGCAACCTCGCCACCGAAAGTTCGAAGCGCTTTCCGCCCGAGGTGCTGGCCGGGGCGACGTTGTTCTCCTCGGCCGAACCCTGCGCCATGTGCGCGGGCGCGATCTACTGGGCCGGGATCGGGCGGGTTGTCTATGGACTGTCGGAGAAGCGGCTGAAGGCGCTGATCGGCCCGCATCCGGAGAACCTGACCATGGACCTGGAATGCCGGACTGTGCTGGGCGCGGGGCAGCGGAAGGTGGCGGTGGCAGGGCCGGCGCTGGAGGACGAGGCGGCGGCGGTACAGGCGGGGTTTTGGGGGATCGAGGCAGGAGAGACCCTGATTGGCATAACGGCTTGATCTCGCTTGCGAGTCAGTGAAGTTTACGGATCGCTCCGGAGCGCGACAAGCGGAACACACAGTTGCCGTCGCCGTACGACCATTCCGGTGCGCTCCACTGTCTCCAATAGGCGCGCACAATGCATTTTTCATTGGTTCTATATAGGGTTGTGTCTTTCACCCTGGTGAGATTTTTATGGCTCGCGCCCCCCCGCCTCCCTGTCAATGAAGTTTACACCGGCCAAGCTCAAAATCAGAGATCGCCCACGCAACTATCTGGATAAAAAGAGGAATCTTATTTTGGCATGCATCCTGCTTTGAATGGGCTTGGCTGTATCGGACAGTCTGCTGGCGCAGGAGACCAAATGATGGACACTTTCAAGGCCCTTTTACTCGGTAGCGTTCTCAGCGTTGTGGCGCTGGGCAGCGCAAATGCAGGCTACCTGACCATCGACGAATTCAGTGGCCCCAATACGACACTAAGCGTTGATGCCGGTACGACAAGCGCATCGGTGATCGACCAAGCTCCAGATGTGGCGGGCACGATAATCGGCGGCGTTCGCGACATGACGCTCGACTTCTTGGGTGGCGGCACTGGTGCCAATGGCAACGCGCAAGTCGCCTTCGGCGGCGGCACAGGCCTCTTCATCCACACGCAGGGTGGTTCTGGCAGCATTGCCCAGACAACCGTAACGTATGATGGCGTAGCCGGCGCCGGCCTCGGCGTTAGCTTTGCCGGCCAGCAGGGCATTGAAGTCGGGTTGATCGAATCTGACGCCGGAATGGCATGGCAGTTCTTGCTGATCGATATCAACGGCAATACCGGCTCAACCGTTGAACTAACTCCGTCGGTTGCCTTCCCGGGCCCCGCTACTTTCTTTACCTCTTTCGCCAACGACTTCACGTTCGATGCCGGTTTCGATTTGTCGAATATTTTCAGCTTCCAGCTGATTTCCAATTTCGACACTGACGGTGCCGGTACAGCGTCTCCGGTGGCGGCGCTTGACGTCACCGTTGATTACATCCGCGTCGTTCCGGAGCCTGCCACGTTGGCACTGTTCGGCGTCGGGTTGCTTGGGCTCGGAATCGTCCGCCGCCGCAAGAATATCTGATCGCAAGCAGTCCGAAACAACGATCTGCACGATACAGCCATTTGCGACCGGCGCCTCGAAAGAGGCGCCGGTTTTTTTTGCGCTCGGTCTCATGTGATGAGTGTGGCCCTTCAATTCCTCATGGATCGGAACTGAATCGGTCCGGGTTTGCCGGAGGCTCCTCTCCCTCTTGAGAAGGTGGAGCAACGAGCAAATAGACAAGCAACAAGTTTTCGCCTGAGGTCCGTTCGCGGGCGGTTCGCCTGATGCTGGAGCATGAGGGCGAGCACAGGTCGCGCCGGGCGGCGATCTCATCCGGAGCGGTTCAATCGGCTGCACGTCACAGACGCTGAGCAACTGGGTGAAGAAGGCGGAGGTGGACAGCGGGGCGCGACCCGGGCTGACATCCGACGCGGCGGCCAGGCTGAAGACGCTGGAACGGGAGAACCGGGAGCTCGGCAGGCGAATGAGATCCTGCGCAAGGCCTCCGCGTATTTTGCCCAGGCGGAGCTCGACCGCCGGTTCAAGCCATGATCGCCTTCATCGACGATCATCGCGGGGCGCATGAGGTCGAGCCGATCTGCAAGGTGCTGCCGATCGCCCCGTCGACCTACCATGTCCATGCCGCCGGGCGGTGTGACCCGGCGAAGCTGTCGGCCCGGGCGAGGACCCTGGAGGCGCTTCGAGTCGGTCGAGTTCGCCACTCTGGAATGGGTCTACTGGTTCAACAATCGAAGGCTGCTCGAGCCGATCGGACACATCCCACCGGCCGGAGCCGAAGGACGCGACTATGATGCCTTGAGCAAGATGCCAATGGCCGCTTGACTCAAACCAAACAGCCTGCGGCAAACCCGGAGCGGTTTAGCAGCACGCTTGAGTGAAGTTATTTACATAACAGTGGAACAATTTCTTCGTTTGTATACATGATCTGTATGGTTATTATTAAGATTTTATTAACGATAAGGACAATCAAGGAATTTTACAGTGTGATCAGCGTCACAGTCAAAATATCAAAACAATCCATTGATATTGCTAATAAATACTCTCTTGGCACGATTAGTGCTGAAAAGCATGTAACTATATCAATTCACCGCTTCACCAGATACCAACTGAGAAAAAGCCATGAAGACGTTCAAAATCCTTCTAACCGGCATCGCCCTTAGCCTCGCTACGATAAACAGCGCAAGTGCAGGCTTCGTATCGCTTGATGAATTCACTGGGCCGATGACAAGCCTTCATGTGGCACCCGGAACACCGATGGCGTCGGTGACGGATCAGGCGCCGACGATTGCCGGCACCCTCCTAGGTGGCTTTCGCGATATCACGATCAACTACCTTGGCGGCGGCGTCGGTTCGAACGGCGATGCCCAGATCGCTTTCGATGGCAGCGTAGGCTACTTCATACATACGCAGGGCGGCAGCGGCAGCAAGGCCCAGACCACGATCAAGTACGACAGCCAAGCCGGCGGTGGTTTGGGAGTGAGTTTCGCCGGCATGTCGGGCATTGAGGTCGGAGTAATCGAGTCGGATGCCGGTATGGCTTGGCAGTTTATGCTGATCGACGCAAACGGCAAAAAGGCTACCGCGGTTGCCTTGACCCCTGATGTTGTCATGACCGGGACGGCGGTGCCCTTCTACACCGCGTTCGCCGATTTCATGTTCGATTCTGGTTTTGATCTGTCAGATATCTACAGCTTTCAGCTGGTCTCGAATTTCGACGCCGATGGCGCTGCCGATTTATTCCCGAAAGCAGCTCTGGACGTGACACTTGATTATATTCGCGTCATTCCCGAGCCTGCGAGCCTCGCCCTTCTCGGAGCCGGTCTGTTCGGGCTGTGCCTAGCCCGGCGTCGCAAGTCGGTCTGAGCCCCCCAAAGCGCGCTAGCGAACGATCCCCGGGAGACCGGCGCCCCCTCGCGGGGCGCCGGTTTATTTTTGCCCGGCCGCTCGCGGCCCTTCCCCGCCCCTGAAGGCTCTGTGACAATCACCCTCCCGTCAGGAGGGGGGATCCGATGCGTCTGTTCGCCGCCACGCTTGCCACCGAAACCAACACCTTCTCGCCACTGCCGACCAGTCTCGATTCATACCGCCAGGGCGTCTTCCTGCGACCCGGCGAGCATCCGGCCGCGACGCCCTTGATGTGCACGGCGCCGCTTTGGGTGGCGCGCCGCCGTGCCGCCGCGGAAGGCTTCACGCTGATCGAGGGCAGCTGCTTCGCCGCCAGCCCGGCCGGCACCACCAACCGGGCCGATTACGAGACCATGCGCGACGAGATACTGGTGCAGATGCAGGCGGCGATGCCGCTCGACGGCCTGCTGCTCGGCCTGCACGGGGCCATGGTCGCATACGGCTATGACGACGTGGAGGGCGACATCCTGGAGCGGGCGCGGGCCATCGTCGGCCCGGACTGCGTGATCGGCGTCGAGCTCGATCCGCATTGCCACCTGACGCTGAAGCGCGTCGGCCTCGCCGACATCATGATCCTCTACAAGGAATTCCCGCATACCGACGTCGTCGACCGGGCGGAGGAGGTTTTGGACCTGGTCCTGGCCACCCTGCGGAAGAAGGTGAAGCCGGTGATGTCGGTCTATGACTGCCGGCAGATTTCGAGCTATCCGACCACGCTGCCGCTGATGCGGGCCTTCGTCGACAGGCTGAAGGGGCTGGAGGGAAAGGACGGCATCCTCTCCATTTCCGTCGCGCACTGCTTTCCCTATGCCGACGTGGCGGAACTCTCGGGCCGCGTGCTGGTGATCGCCGACGGCGACAAGGCGAGGGCCGATGCGATGGCGACGGCGATCGGGCAGGAATTCGTCGGCATGCGGGGCAAGACCATGCCGGAATACTTCGACCCGGGTGCGGGCGTGCGCATGGCGATCGAGGCCAATGCCATGCCGGTGGTGCTGGCCGAGCCTTCCGACAATGCCGGCGGCGGGGCGCCGTCGGACAACACCACCATCCTGCGCGAGCTGATCGCGCAGAAGGCCGAGGAAGCCGCCATCGGGCCGATCTGGGACCCGATCGCCGTCCGGCTCTGCTTCGATGCCGGGCTGGGTGCCGAGTTTCCGCTGCGCTTCGGCGGCAAGATCGGGCCGCGGTCGGGACAGCCGGTCGATGCCATGGTCACCGTGGTGGGGCTGAAGCGCGATGCCTGGCAGAGCTTCGGGCCGACGCAGGTGCCGCTCGGCGACTGCGCCGCCATCCGCATCGGCGGGGTCGAGGTGGTGCTGATCGCCAATCGCACGCAGGCGCTCGGCCTCGAGCTCTTCACCAATCTCGGCATCGACCCCACCGCGAAGAAGATCCTGGTGGTGAAGTCGACCAACCACTTCATGGCCGCCTTCGGCCCGATCGCGAAGCGGGTGATCTACATCGAATCCGACGCGCCGCTGAGCCGCGACTACCGCAAGATCCCCTATACCAAGATCAACCGGCCGATCTGGCCGCTGGACGCCGAGACCACGCCCGGCCTGATCTACTGACGCGCGCAAGGACAGGAATCATGACATCGGCCTCGTTACTGTCGCTCTCCACCGTCGAACTGCGCCGGCGCATCGGCACGAAGGAGATCTCTCCGGTCGAGCTGTTGGACGCGGCGATCGAGCGTATGGAAGCGCTCAATCCGGCGGTCAACTGCATCGCCGCCACCGCCCATGACCGCGCCCGGAGCGAGGCCGAGGCGGCGGAGGCGGCGGTCCTGCGGGGAGACCCGCTCGGCCCGCTGCACGGCCTGCCGACGGGCATCAAGGACCTGCACGAGACGGAGGGCTTACGCACCACCTACGGCTCGCCGCTCTTCCGCGACTTCGTGCCGGCCAAGGATTGCGCCATGGTGGCGCTGGTGCGGAAAGCCGGCGCCATCGTGGTGGCGAAAACCAACGTGCCCGAGTTCGGCGCCGGGGCGAACACCCGCAACCCGGTCTGGGGCGCGACGGGGAATCCCTTCAACCCGATGCTGAACGCCGGCGGGTCGTCGGGCGGATCGGCGGTGGCGCTGGCGCTCGACATGCTGCCGGTCTGCACGGGTTCGGACACCGGCGGGTCGCTTCGCATCCCGGCGGCCAAATGCGGTGTCGTCGGCTTCCGTCCCTCCCCCGGCCTGGTGCCGATGGATGCCCGCGGTCTCGGCTGGACGCCGATCTCGGTGCTGGGGCCGATGGGCCGGGACGTCGCCGATACCCGCCTCTTGTTCGGCGCCCAGATCGGCATGGACGATCGCGAGCCCCTCGCCTTCCCCATGAAGCCCGAGGAACTGCGGATGAGCCGGCCGGCCGATCTCGGCTCGCTCCGCGTCGCCTATACCGAGGATTTCGGTCAATGCCCCGTGGGTGAGGACATACGAGGGGTGTTCCGGGCCAAGATCGGCGCCATGAAACACCTGTTCCGGTCCTGCGACGTATTGAACGTCGATTTCGGCGAGGCGGACCGCTGCTTCGACGTGATCCGCGCGCTCAACTTCGTCGCCCGCTACAAGGCGGATTACGACCGCGATCCGGGCGTGCTCGGGCCCAATGTCCGCGCCAATTACGAGATGGGGGCCGCCATGTCGGCCGCCGACGTCGCCTGGGCACAGGCGGAGCAGACCCGCATCTTCCGGCGCTTCCAGACGGTCTTCGCCGATTACGACCTGGTGCTGGCGCCGACGACGCCGGTTTCCCCCTTCCCCTGGAGCCAGCTCTATCTCGAGGAGTTGGATGGGAAGCGCCTGCGCAACTACTACCATTGGCTGGCGCTGACCTATTTCATCACGCTGGCGACCAATCCCGCGATCACGCTCCCTTGCGGGACCGACGCGCAGGGCATGCCCTTCGGGCTGCAAGTGATCGGGCGCTTCAGGGGGGATGTCGCGTTGCTCGATGCCGCCGAGGCGATGGAACAAGCTTTCACTGGGATCGAATCGCTGCGGCGACCGCGGCCGGACGTGAGCAAACTCGGCAAGCCGACACCGGAACTGTTGTCGATCCGAAAGTAATTTTTAACGATATAACATATCAATAAATAGACACAGAAAAGCCGCCGGCCAATGAATGGCCGGCGGCTTTGATTTTCCGGGAAGTCAGGCCGGCCGGAAGCGAACCGGCCGCCGACCTCAGCCCTGGCGGGCCTTGAAGCGCGGGTTCGTCTTGTTGATGACGTAGGTCCGGCCGCGGCGACGGATCACGCGGCAGTCGCGATGGCGCTTCTTGGCGGATTTGAGCGAGTTGACGATCTTCATGACACCGACTCTGGCTGCGCGCGGGGCGCGCGGCCGCCGCAGGAATAGGGAGCGCGGTTTCTACGGGCGGAACCCCGCAGTGTCAACCGCCGGGGACGTGCTAAGAGACCTCCGGAAGCGATCAGACGAGTCCCTATCCATGCGCATCGGAACCCCGCTCAGCCCCTCCGCCACCCGCGTCATGCTGCTGGGCGCCGGCGAGCTCGGCAAGGAAGTGGTCATCGCCCTGCAGCGGCTGGGCGTCGAGGTGATCGCCGTCGACCGGTATCCCAATGCGCCGGGGATGCAGGTGGCGCATCGGAGCCACGTCGTCACCATGACAGACGGCGCGGCGCTGCGCGCGGTGATCGAGGCGGAACGGCCGCATCTGGTGGTGCCGGAGATCGAGGCCATCGCCGCCGACATGCTGGAGCAGATCGAGAAGGAGGGCCTGACCGAGGTCATCCCCACGGCCCGCGCCGCGCAGCTGACCATGAACCGCGAGGGAATCCGGCGTCTGGCGGCCGAAACGCTCGGCCTGCCGACCTCGCCCTACCGCTTCGCCGACAGCCTGGCCGACCTGAAGGCGGCCATCGATGGCGGCATCGGCTACCCTTGCGTGGTGAAGCCGGTGATGTCCTCCTCCGGCAAGGGCCAGTCGGTCATCCGGTCGGCGGCGGAGGTGGAACGGGCCTGGGACTATGCCCAATCCGGCGGACGGACCGGCCGGGGACGTATCATCGTCGAGGGTTTCATCAGCTTCGACTACGAAATCACCCAGCTCACCGTGCGCGCGATCGGCGCCTCGGGGCAGGTTGAAACCTTCTTCTGCGAACCGATCGGCCATATCCAGGTCGATGGCGACTATGTCGAATCCTGGCAGCCCCAACCGATGAGCGACCTGGCCAAGGCGAGGTCGCGCGAGATCGCGGGCAAGGTGACCGCCGATCTCGGCGGCCGGGGCCTGTTCGGGGTCGAACTCTTCGTCAAGGGCGACGAGGTCTGGTTCTCTGAGGTCAGTCCGCGGCCGCACGATACCGGCCTCGTCACGCTGGGCTCGCAGTGGCTTTCGGAGTTCGAACTGCATGCCCGGGCCATCCTGGGCCTGCCGGTCGATGTGCGAACTTCCGCCCCCGGCGCATCCGCCGTGATCTACGGCGGCATGGAGGAGAAGGGCATTGCCTTCGAGGGCGTGGCGGAGGCTCTCTCGGTGCCGCAGAGCGATGTCAGGCTGTTCGGCAAACCGGAAAGCTTCAAGAAGCGGCGCATGGGTGTCGCCATAGCGACGGGTGCGGATATCGCCGAGGCCCGCGCCCGGGCCAAGCTCGCCGCATCGAAAGTGAAACCCGCACGAGCCTGATCAGGCGGGTCTGGTCGCGGTCAGTATGTAGTTTACGGTCGTGTCCGCGGATAGAGACCAGCGATCCCCGAGCGGGCTGTAGGACATCCCGCGAACCCCGCCGACCCCCAGACCATTGGCGCGGATACCGGCGGCGACTTCGCTCGGGCGCAGGAATTTATTCCAGTCGTGCGTGCCGCGCGGCAGCCAGCGCAGGACGTATTCGGCGCCGACGATCGCCATGGCGAAGGACTTCAACGTCCGGTTCATCGTCGCCACCATCAGGACGCCGCCAGGGCGCACCAGCCGGCTCGCGGCAGAGAGGAAGAGGGGGACATCCGCCACATGCTCGATGACTTCCAGCGCCAGGACGACATCGAACTGTTCTCCGGCATCGGCGAGCGCCTCCGCGCTGGTGAAGCGATAGTCGATCGCAAGCCCGCTCTCCCTCGCGTGCACGGAAGCCACGGCGATATTGCGCTCCGCCGCATCGATGCCGACGACATCGCCGCCGAGCCGCGCCAGGGGCTCGGCCACGAGGCCGCCGCCACAGCCGATATCGAGGATCCGCAGCCCCGAAAGCGGTCGACGCGACCGCGCGTCGAGCCCGAAATGCCGAAGGGCCGTGTCGCGGATATGCCCGAGCCGCACGGGGTTGATGTTGTGCAGGGGTCGGAACTTGCCGAGGGGATTCCACCATTCGGCGGCGATGGCGGAAAAACGCTCGATCTCGGCGGCATCGATCGTGGTCGGGAGGGTCGTCATGCATCGGACGATAGGTTGTCCCGCGACCCGGTCAATCGCCCAATCCACCCGCCGGTGATATAAGGGGCGGCCGCGCGGAGCCTTCGATGTTCACCAGTCTGCCCAACGCCCTTACGATGTCGCGTATCTTCGCCATTCCGGCGCTGATCGCGACGTTCTATTGGCCGGGCCATGTCTCGAATTGGGTGGCCCTCGCCATCTTCGGCATAGCCGGCCTCACCGATTTTTTCGACGGCTGGATCGCGCGCCGCTGGGGGCAGTCCTCCAGCCTAGGCCGATTCCTCGACCCCATCGCCGACAAACTGCTGGTTGCCGCCGCGCTGTTGATGCTTGTCGCGCATGAGCGGATCGCCGGCCTGGACCTGCTGGCGGCGGTCGTCATCCTGTGCCGGGAGATCCTGGTCGCGGGGCTGCGCGAATTCCTGGCGGAACTGCGCGTTGCCATGCCCGTCAGCCGGCTGGCGAAATGGAAGACGACGGCACAGATCGTGGCGCTTTGCTTCCTCCTCGTCTTCGATGCGGCGCCGCCGGCCTGGCATGTGCCGGACATCGGCCGCCTGCTGCTCTGGGCGGCGGCCCTGCTCACCCTGGTCACCGGCTACGACTACCTGCGGGCCGGCTTGCGTCACATGTCGGGCGAGCCCGAAAGGGTCGAACGCGACGACACCAAGCGGGCCGCCAACGCCGCTCCGCATTCCTGAACCATGCGCCTGATCGGGATTGCCGGCTGGAGCGGCAGCGGCAAGACCACGCTGATCGAGCAGCTGATTCCGCTGCTTGTCGCCAGGGGAATAACCGTCTCCACCGTCAAGCATGCCCATCATGCCTTCGACGTCGACACCCCAGGCAAGGACAGCTATCGGCACCGACAGGCGGGGGCGCGCGATGTGCTGGTGGCTTCGTCAGCGCGCTTCGCCCTTTTGCATGAGAACCGAGCGGGGCCGGAGCCGGAGCTGACCCAGTTGTGCGCGCAACTCGAGCCAGTGGACATCGTCCTGGTCGAGGGTTTCAAGCGAACAGCGATTCCGAAACTCGAAGTGCACAGGCACGACACCGGCAAGGCCCTGCTTCAGCCGGAAGACCCCTGGATCCTGGCTGTGGCCGCCGATTCGCCCCCGCCGGGCCTGATGGTACCGTTCCTGCCCCTCGGCGACCTCGAGCGGATCGTCGATCTGATCGCCCGACTGGGTGTAGCGGAGTCCACGACCGCGCCGCCGGAGACAGGGCAAAGCGCCGATGTTGCTGGTCCGGATATCTCTGTCGCCGAGGCCAGCGCCCGCTTGCGCCGGGATGCGCGGCCGGTCTGCGGCCCGGAGCCGGTGCCCCTCGGTCTTGCAGAAGCAGAAGGGAGAATTCTGGCCACCGACGTCACGACGCCGCGGGCGCTGCCCCCGGCGGATTGCGCGGCCGTCGACGGATACGCCTTCGCTCATGGCGATCTGGCCCTGAAAGGCTCCACGCGCATGCCTGTCACCGGGCGCGCCGCCGCGGGACGCATCCTGCTGGGCCAAGCGGTGTCCGGCGGCGCGGTTCGAATCTTCACCGGTGCCGTATTGCCCCCCGGCACCGACACGGTCGTCATGCAGGAAGACGCCACCGCAGAAGACGATCACGTCCTTGTCCCCTCAGGATTGACGATGGGAGCGAACCGCCGCAAGGCCGGCGAGGATGCCAAGCCCGGAAGCGTCGTCTTGGAAGGCGGAATCCGGATCGGGGCACGCCACATCGGTCTTGCCGCCGCCTGCGGCTTCGACGCCCTTCCCGTGCGGCGGAGGCTGCGCGTCGCACTGTTCTCGACCGGAGACGAGCTTGGCCGGGAAGGTGGCGGAGGCGATTCCAATCGGCCGATGCTGTCCGCCCTGCTGCGGCGCCTGGATGTCACGGTACTCGACCGAGGAATTCTGCGCGACGACCAGCTCGTCGTACAGGATGCGCTGGCGCGCGCCGCGAACGAGGCCGATCTGCTGATCACATCCGGCGGAATGTCGGTGGGAGAGGAAGATCATGTGCGGCGGGCGGCGGCGGCGATCGGTCGCCTGGATCTTTGGCGCCTGGCGATGAAACCGGGACGCCCACTGGCGCTCGGATACATCGGCGAAGCGCGCTTTCTGGGACTGCCCGGAAGCCCCGTCGCCGCCTTCGTCGGGTTCCTGCGCTTCGGCGTTCCACTCGTGCTGGGTCTTGCCGGTGCAAGGCCCAGCAGCCACTTTTCCCCCGTGCGAGCGGGGTTCAGCTTCCGCAAGAAGGCGGGAAGGACGGAATTTCTTCGGGCGGTGATCTCCAGCGCTTCGGACGGCATGGCAACGGCTTCGATCGGACCCGATCAGGGTGCCGGACGGCTTGCCCATCTGGCCCGTGCCGATGCGCTTATTGAACTGGCGCCGGAGGTGACCGATGTGTCGCCCGGGGATATCGTACCCGCCATCATGCTGCATGCAGGGATCGGATGAGGTTGCTCTATTTCGCCTGGCTTCGCGAACGCATCGGCAGATCCGAAGAGGATCTGAATCCGCCTGCCACCATCGCGACCGTCGCAAACCTGATCGACTGGCTGAAGGCGCGCGGGGACGGCCATGCCGCCGCCTTCGCCGATATCCGGATGATCCGGGTCGCGGTGAATCAGGACTATGTGGACCTGTCTCATGCCGTGAGTGCCGGCGACGAGGTCGCCTTCTTTCCACCGGTCACCGGGGGCGGGAGATGATCCGTGTCCAGGCGGAGGACTTCGATGTAGGCGCCGAACTCAATCGGTTGACCGACGGAAACACGGCAATCGGGGGTGTTGCGATCTTCGTGGGGCTGGTGCGGGACGTCGCCGAGGGAGCCAGAGTTGGCGCGATGACGCTGGAACACTATCCAGGCATGACGGAGCGCCAGTTGGAACAGATCGAGGAAGAGGCGAGACGGCGTTGGCCGCTCGATGCGACGCTCGTCGTGCATCGTCATGGCCGTCTGCTCGCGGGCGACAGGATTGTTCTTGTGATCTGCGCCTCCGCCCATCGCGAGGCGGCGTTCGCGGCCTGCTCCTTCCTGGTCGACTGGTTGAAGACCAGAGCCCCGTTCTGGAAGGCGGAAGAAACGACTGAAGGCCGGCGGTGGGTGGAGGCACGGTCGGATGATGACGCCGCCGCTGCCCGCTGGAATTGAGGGCGCCAAGGAGCACGGGAAGGCTACGAGCAGAATGGTGCCGATAGCCTGAATCGGAACGCTATCACGCCGCCTCCTCTGGGCCGGCAAGCGGTATGGCCGCCAGATCATCGAGAAAGCTTTCGCACCAGACACCGATGGTATTGGTCCGGAGGTTCTCCATCATGGCTTCCCAGCGGCCGACGCGTTCCGCCAAGGGCATCTTCAAGGCACGGTTCAGGGCTGCTGCCACCTGATCCACGTCGAATGGATTGACGATGAGCGCCTGGGAAAGCTCAAAGGCCGCACCGGCAAAGCGGGAAAGGATAAGAACACCCGGATCGGCCGGGTCCTGGGCAGCGACAAACTCCTTTGCAACCAGGTTCATGCCGTCGCGCAATGGGGTGACCAAGCCGACACGAGCCAGGCGATAGAACCCCGCAAGCGTCTGCCGAGGCAGCGGGCGATTGAGATAACGGATCGGCATCCAATCGAATTCGGCAAACTTTCCGTTGATTCGGCCGGCGAGCGCCTCGAGTTGGCGTCGCAAGGCGCGGTACTGGGCGACTTCCCCCCGCGAGATCGGAGCCACCTGCAGGAAGGTGACCTGGCCCCGATTGTCGGGGTAGCTGCCGAGAAGCTCGTGGAAGGCCTCGAAGCGATGGGGCAATCCCTTGCTGTGATCCAGGCGGTCCACACCCATGATCAAACTGCGTCCCGCCAGGCTCGATCGCAGCCGCTCCGCCTCTTCCGATCGAGCCTCCGTCGCCGCGAGTGCCGCGAAGGCTTCCGTCTCGATGCCGATCGGATAGGCGGCCGCCCGGGTGATCCGGCCATAGGCGGAAATAATCCCGTTCTCCGGATCAACGCTTCCGCCGCCTTCGTCGGCAACGAAGCGTGTGAAGGCCCCCAGGTCACCGGCGGTCTGAAATCCGATGAGGTCGTAGGCGCAAAGTGCCTCCACCAATTGCTCGTGCGCCGGCAACGCCGCCAGCACCTCCTTCGCCGGAAACGGAATGTGCAGAAAAAAGCCGACGCGATTGCGAAGGCCAAGGGCGCGCAGTTCCGATCCCAGAGGAATGAAGTGATAGTCGTGTACCCACACGACGTCGTCGGGCTGCAACAGGGGGGCCAGGGCCGCCGCGAACCGCGCATTCACCCGCCGATAGGCACGGAAGGCCGATCGATGGAAATCGATCAAGCCGATCCGGTAGTGAAAGAGCGGCCAGAGGGTGCTGTTGGAGAAACCCGTATAGAAACCCTCGTGCTCTTCCGTCGAAAGGTTCAGCGTGGCATATTGCACACGGCCGGAGCGCACCATTTTCGGCCCGGATTCCGGCTCTTCGGAGACTTCGCCGCTCCAGCCGAACCACATCCCGCCGCGCTGCGCCAAAGCTTCCCGCAGGGCGACTTCCAATCCGCCCGCCCTGGTGGATCCCCGGGGCTGAGCGACACGATTGGATACGATGACGAGCCGCCCCAATTCCCCTCCTCCGTATGTGTCCGCAACCACGGCGGAGAGATGTTCCCGCCTCCTGGTCATCGGCCGCAGCCCCACCATCCCCGCATGACTGCTGTGGTTGTCTCGGACTCCAACATCGGAATATTCAAACGCCCCAGGCGGGGAGAAGGTTCCGACGATTTCAACCTGACGCGTCGTGGACCAAGGCAGGCAAGGCAGCGAGCCAGGCCCTGACGGCCGACGGGCCTTCGAAAGCCATATCCATCATCATGGGTACCACGCCGACAGGCAATGCGGCACCGCCGCGCCGTTTCACCTCCAGGAAGCCATCCACATCGGTCCGATCATCACCGACGAAGACGGGAAAACGGTCCCGAAACGCCTGCGTTTCCATCAGCCGCGCGACAGCTCGCCCCTTGTTCGAGCCGTGCGACCGCAATTCCCACACCATCTTGCCCGCCAGCAGTTCCATCGGTTCGCAGCTTTCCCGCAGGACGGCCTCCAAGCCCACTCGCGCCGGATATCGCATGGCGGGAAAAGCTCGATAGTGGACCGCGATACCGAACCGCTTTTGTTCGACGACCAATCCCTCGCCCGCGCCACCGACCCGGTGGATTGCCTCGCGCAAGGCCACGCTGGGCCGATGCGGCGGATAGACCGTCAGAGGTGCTCCGGGAGAGGGCCGAATTTCCGCCCCGTGTTCTCCTGCTGCTGCAAAGGAGAGCGGCTGGAACAGGCGATCGAGATCCTCGATGGTTCGGCCGCTGACCAGTGCGAGCGCGCCGCCGAATACCCTCTGCAGCTCCGCCAGCAACGCAGGCAGATCCACCGGAACCTCGACCTCCTCCGGCCGCTCGGCGATATCGAGCAACGTTCCGTCGACATCCAGGAACAGGGCCCAGTCGGAAGACGGCCTCGGCAACGCGCTCGAGCTTGAGAGATCTGCCATCAGTCCGGCGTGTGTATTGGAAGGCCAAGCAGTGCTCGGCGCCGCAACCACAGGCTCGGCCGATAGCGATCATCGCCCGTAATCGCCTGCATCCGAGAGAGAATCCGGTGTGCCCGTTCCGCGCCGCCCAGCCAATCCACAAACTCGAGCGACCCGGCCGGGTAGTTCAGGCCGAGCTTCATCGCAAGGTCGATATCCGCCGGCTTCGCGATTCCGATCTGTGCCATCTCGCAACCCAGGTTGCCGATCATCGCGATGACGCGCTGGGCGACGAAGCCCGGCGAGTCCTTGATCCGTGTAATCCTGGCGCCGGCATGCGAGAGGAGCGCCGCGATCGCATCGGAGACTGCCGGGTCCGCCCCAGGCGGGCACATGATGGTAATCCGCTTGGCTGGATTGCCGGTGAGGTCCAGGCACACGAGGCGTTTGGATTCGAGGCCCAGGCGGTGAGCCAATGTGCTCGCATCCTCCCCGACCGGCGCGGCGATGACGGGCATCGCTCCGTCATCGGAGGATGCAATCTCCGCACCGGCATTCTGGAGGAGAGCGACCAGCGGAAGATCGGGCTCCGGAACGAAGACCCGGCCTGCCGCCGCAGCCTTCGAAATCGTGTCCGTCGGCTGGGGAACGAGCTTGCCCTCCGCGTCGTAGGAATACCATCCGCCACCGGTCTTGCGTCCCAGTTGCCCACTCTCCGCCATCGATTCGTGCAGCGGCCATGTCGCCAGCCGGCGGTCATGGAAGTATCCCTCGTACATGATCTTCGCGGCGGGAAAGTTCACATCGATACCGGTCAGGTCCATCAATTCGAAGGGGCCCATTCTGAATCCGGCGGCGTCCTTCAGAATTGCGTCGATCTGCGCCGGCGTCGCCACCCCTTCGGTCGCGATACGCAGGGCTTCGGTCGAGAAGGATCGGTTCCCGAGATTGACCAGAAAGCCCGGACTGTCGCTGACAGATACGGGGACGCGGCCCATGCGCTTGCCCAGAACGTTCAGAGCCTCGACGACCGCCGGCGCGGTTGCCGGGGCGCGAATCACCTCCACCAGCTTCATGACCGGGACAGGGTTGAAGAAATGCATGCCTGCCACCCGCTGCCTGCCCTTGCAGGCCGCGGCGATGGAAGCGATGCGGATAGAGGATGTATTCGACGCGAGGATTGCGTCGGCACGGACAATGCCTTCCAGCTTGCGGAACAGGTCGCGCTTCACCTCCAGGTCCTCGACGACGGCTTCGATGACGGCGTCGGCCGGCGCCAGATCCTCGAGGCGTTCGACGACCTGCAACCGGGACTGCGCGGCCTTGCCGTCCACCTCGGAAAGTCGCCCCTTGCGAACCGCGCCGTCGATCAGGTCGACGATCATCCCCCGACCCCGCTCGGCGGCGCCGGGAGCCGCGTCATGCAGGAGGACAGAGAGCCCGCCCTGAGCCGCCACCTGGGCGATGCCGCGGCCCATTGCCCCCGCGCCGACGACGCCCAGGATTCCGGCGTCTGCTGTCCAATCGATCGCCATGTCCTGCTCTCCTTCGGGTTCGATGCCGGCTTGTTGACCGATCCAGCCCGATTTTTCAATGGTTTGCTACCCCTTGATGAAATCGCCGCCGGTCCCCAATTAACCTGCAGGACGGAGTGCCAATTACGGGCTCCGAACGAGCGGACGGTTCCTCGGGTTTCATTCTGGGAATCTCCGGTCAGCTCGCTCGACAGAGGGGATGACGTATGACACGAGCACCGTTGTTCAACAGCCCGCTTCTGCTGGGCTTCGATCGGGTGGAACGCCTGCTTGATCGCGTCGCCCGCTCATCGAGCGACGGATATCCCCCGTACAACGTCGAGCAGACCGGCGAGGAAAGTCTTCGGATAACGCTCGCAGTCGCCGGTTTCCGCGAGGAGGATTTGTCAATCACTCTCGAGGATAATCAGCTCGTGGTACGCGGTCGGCAGCAGGAAGACGACGGCAGCCGATTATTCCTCCATCGGGGCATCGCAGCGCGCCAATTTCAGCGCGGATTCGTCCTGGCGGAGGGGATTGAAGTGACTGGCGCGGAACTTGATAGCGGTTTGCTGCATATCGATCTGGCCAGACCAAAGCCGCAGGCGACGGCGCGTCAAATCCACATTCGCCGGGCGGCGGACCTGCCCCGACAGGTCTTTCGTGGCAAGGGCTCAGGACAGTTCTGAGCCGGAAGGAGTTTCAACATGATGGAGCAGCATAGCGCGAACGCGATCAGTCCCGAGGTTCTCGCCGCCTGGGGCGGCCCCAACCTGGTCTATGTGCGGCCGGTTCCCGTACCCGGCGGAACCGCCTGGGGGATATTCGCGCAAAGCGGGCAGCCCATGGGCGTGACCGAGGAACGCGATCTGGCATTCGCCGCCGCCCGGCAACACGAACTGGAGCCGGTGGACGTGCATTGAAACTCGGTATCGCGAAGCCGGTCGGGCGGCTGCCTCAGATGTCGTGGCGCAGCTTGACCGGCTTTCCGCCCTTGCGGCGGCGCGCAATCAGATTGAGTGCCTCGACCAGTACCGAGAAGCCCATCGCGACGTAGATGTATCCCTTGGGGATATGGACACCGAAGCCATCTGCGATCAGCGTGGTCCCGATCAGCAGGAGGAAGGAGAGCGCCAGCATCTTCACGGTCGGGTGGTTCGACACGAAGTTGGCCAGCGGATCGGCGGCAACCACCATGACGATCATGGCAATCACCACCGCAGTGACCATAATCCAAAGCTCCTTGACCATCCCGACCGCCGTGATCACGGAATCGAGCGAAAAGACGATATCGATCACCGCGATCTGAGCGACCACCCCGGCGAAGGTGACACCCGCACGGCCGGCCGTGGAAACCTCCTCGCTGCCCTCGAGGCTTCCGTGAATTTCGTGCGTCGCCTTCACGATCAGGAAGACGCCCCCGAGAATGAGGATGATGTCCCGCCAGGACACCCCGTGGCCGAAGGCATGGAACACCGGCTGCGTCAGGCCGATGATCCACGCCAGGCTCGCGAGAAGTAGCAACCGCGACCCCAAGGCCATGGCGAGGCCCGCCTTCCGCGCTGCCGATCGCTGGTGCATCGGCAGGCGATCGGAAAGGATCGCAATGAAGACGAGATTGTCGACGCCGAGAACAATCTCCAGCGCCGCGAGAGTGGCGAGACTGATCCAGATACCGGGGTCGAGCAGAATTTCCATCATGGCGCTGCGCCGATGTTGCGTCGTCTATTCGCCGAAATCTGACGCGCTGGGCCGGTTCCGACCGCAGCGTCCCGTCACGTGTTCATCGAATCGAAGAAATCCTGGTTCGTCTTCGACTGTTTCAGCTTGTCGACCAGAAACTCCATCGCATCGACGACGCCCATCGGCATGAGGATGCGGCGCAGCACCCACATCTTGGCGAGGGTGTTCTTGTCGACCAGCAACTCTTCCTTGCGGGTACCGGATTTGGTGATGTCGATCGCAGGGAAGGTGCGCTTGTCGGCGAGCTTCCGGTCAAGGATGATCTCGGAATTGCCGGTGCCCTTGAACTCCTCGAAGATCACCTCGTCCATGCGTGAGCCGGTATCGATAAGCGCGGTGGCGATGATCGTCAGCGATCCACCCTGTTCGATGTTGCGGGCGGCACCGAAGAAGCGCTTGGGCCGCTGCAGCGCATTGGCATCGACGCCGCCAGTCAACACTTTGCCGGAAGAGGGCACCACGGTGTTGTAGGCACGCGCGAGGCGGGTGATCGAATCGAGCAGGATCACGACATCGCGCTTGTGCTCCACCAGACGCTTCGCCTTTTCGATCACCATTTCGGCGACCTGGACGTGCCGCTGGGCCGGCTCGTCGAAGGTCGAGGAAATGACCTCGCCCTTCACGGAGCGCTGCATATCGGTCACTTCCTCCGGCCGCTCGTCGATCAGGAGGACGATGAGATAGACTTCCGGGTGGTTGGACGAGATCGAGTGCGCGATGTTCTGCAGCAGCACGGTCTTCCCGGTGCGCGGAGGGGCGACGATGAGTGCGCGCTGGCCCTTCCCCTGAGGCGATATCAGGTCGATCACCCGATGGGAAATGTCCTTTCCCGCCTTCGGGTCGCGCTCCATCTTCAGGCGCTGTTCCGGATAGAGCGGCGTCAGATTGTCGAAATTGACCTTGTGCTTGCTCTGCTCGGGATCTTCGAAGTTGATCGTATTGACCTTGAGGAGGGCGAAATAACGCTCCCCATCGGACGGTGATCGAATCTGTCCCTCGACCGTGTCGCCGGTCCGAAGGCCGAAGCGCCGGATCTGGGAAGGCGAGACGTAGATATCGTCCGGACCGGGAAGGTAGTTCGCTTCCGGCGAACGCAGGAAGCCGAACCCGTCCTGCAGGATTTCCAGCACGCCTATACCGGTGATCTCAACTTCACGTTCGGCAAGGAGCTTCAGGATGGCGAAGAGCATGTCCTGCTTGCGCAGCGTCGAGGCATTCTCGACCTGAAGCTCTTCGGCGAAGGCGAGCAGTTCGGTCGGCGACTTCTTCTTCAGTTCCTGAAGATTCATCGGACTGGCGATCACGTTCGAGTCCATTGGTGTCGATTGAGTTGCGGGTCCGCCGTGAGCGCCGGCACCGTGTCGCAGACGCGGCGCAACCGGTTGCTGTCGGAGGCCGGAAGCGATCCCGGCTCATGGCGGATGGGTGGGCGAGGTGGTTGAGTTGGAGCTATCGGGGAACCCCGAGCCGGCGAAGGGGAACATAAACCGTACGGGAAATCAAGAGGTACCGAGCGCAACCGGTGCAACGACCATCCCGCCGCGTTGACACCCGCCGGAGGCGCCCTTATCTGTCGGAAGCACTCCTTCCCACCTTCCTCACAAACCGGGACTGCCCTTATGCTCGGCGCTCTGGCCCGCAAGCTGTTTGGTTCCGCGAACGATCGCCTCGTTCGTGGCTATCAGAAGCGGGTGCCTGCAATCAACGCCCTCGAGCCCGAACTCGAGAAGCTGTCGGATGACGACCTTCGCGCCCGCACGTCCCGCCTTCGCGGCGAAGTGGCCGCCGGCCGAGATCTCGACGACGTGCTGCATGAGGCCTTCGCTACCGTCCGTGAAGCCGCCAAGCGCGTTCTGGGACAGCGACATTTCGACGTCCAGCTGGTCGGCGGAATGGTGCTGCACGAAGGCAAGATCGCGGAGATGAAGACGGGCGAGGGCAAGACCCTGGTCTCGACGCTTCCGACCTATCTGAACGCGCTTTCCGGCAAGGGCGTCCACATCGTCACGGTGAACGACTACCTTGCCCGCCGCGACGCGGAATGGATGGGCCGGATATACAATTTTCTCGGCCTGAGCGTCGGTTGCATCGTTCACGGCATGACCGACGAGCAGCGTCGCGAGGCCTATGCCTGCGACATCACCTACGCCACCAACAACGAACTCGGATTCGACTACCTTCGTGACAACATGAAGTTCCAGCTGGAGGCGATGGTCCAGCGGAAGTTCAATTTCGCCGTCATCGACGAAGTCGATTCGATCCTGATCGACGAGGCGCGCACACCGCTGATCATCTCCGGCCCGACCGAGGATACCTCCGACCTCTATGTCGCCCTCGACCGGCTTATTCCCCAACTGGTCGCCGCTGATTTCGAGAAGGACGAGAAGGCCCGCACCGTCCACTTCACGGAGGACGGTGTCGAGAAGATGGAAACCATCCTGCGCGAAGCCGGGCTTCTGAAGGCCGGCTCTCTGTACGATCTGGAGAACGTGACCGCGGTTCACCACATGAACCAGGCGTTGCGCGCGCACACCCTTTTCGCGCGCGACACCGACTACATCGTGAAGGATGGCCGCGTCATCATCATCGACGAGTTCACCGGACGCATGATGGAGGGGCGGCGCTATTCCGATGGCCTGCACCAGGCGCTCGAAGCCAAGGAAAAGGTAGAGATCCAGCCGGAAAACCAGACGCTGGCATCGATCACCTTCCAGAACTACTTCCGGCTCTATCCCAAGCTCGCCGGGATGACCGGCACCGCATCGACGGAAGCACAGGAATTCGGCGACATCTACAAGCTGGAAGTGATCGAGGTTCCGACCAACGTCGCCGTCCGCCGCATCGATCACGACGACGAAGTCTATCGCTCTCAGCCTGAAAAGGTGAAGGCGATGGTGGTCGAGATCGAGGCCTGCAGGGCCAAGGGCCAGCCGGTCCTCGTCGGCACGGTCTCGATCGAGAAGTCGGAATCGCTATCCGCGGAACTGGCCAAACGAAAGATCGAGCACAACGTGCTCAACGCCCGCTATCACGAGCAAGAAGCGGAGATCGTCGCGCAGGCAGGCCGGCTCGGTGCCATCACCATCGCGACCAACATGGCCGGGCGCGGCACCGACATCCAGTTGGGCGGCAACTTCGAGATGCGGTTGCGCCGGGAAATCGCCCCTGCCGCCGAGGAAACCGAGCGTCTGGCGAAGACCGAGCAGATTCGCCGCGAGGTCGACGCCGAGAAGGAGAAGGTTCTGGCCGCCGGAGGCCTGCACATCATCGGTACCGAGCGGCACGAGAGCCGTCGGATCGACAATCAGCTGCGGGGCCGTTCCGGCCGGCAGGGAGATCCGGGCTCGTCGAAATTCTTCCTGTCGCTCGACGACGACCTTATGCGCATCTTCGGTTCGGAGCGCATGGACACGATGCTGAAGCGCCTCGGCCTGAAGGAAGACGAGGCAATTACGCATCCCTGGATCAACAAGGCACTCGAGAAGGCCCAGCAGAAGGTCGAGGCCCGCAACTACGAAATCCGCAAGAACCTACTGCGGTTCGACGATGTGATGAACGATCAGCGCAAGGTCGTCTACGAGCAGCGGATCGAGCTGATGCAGGCGACCGATGTTGCCGAGACGATCGCCGAGATGCGCTCGGAGACCGTCGACCGGATCGTATCCGCAGCAATCCCGGCCAACGCCTATGCCGAGCAGTGGAATGTCGCCGGTCTCACCGACGACGTGAAGCGCATCTTCGGGCTGGACTTGCCGGTGGCCGACTGGGCCAAGGAAGAAGGCATCGCCGACGAGGAGATCCGAAAGAGGATCGGCGACACCGCAAATCGCCAGATGGCCGAGAAGGCGGCGAACTACGGTCCCGACGTGATGCGCATGGTGGAGAAGAACCTCCTGCTGCAGCTCCTGGATCAGGCGTGGAAGGAACACCTCCTTCATCTCGACCATCTGCGCCAGGGGATCGGGCTGCGCGCCTACGCCCAGCGCGACCCGCTCAACGAGTACAAGCGTGAAGCCTTCAACATGTTCGAGGGCATGCTCACCCAGCTCCGCGAAAAGGTGACCAGCGTATTGTCGCACGTGGAACTGCGATTCGAGCAGCCGGCCGCGCCCCCGCCACTGAAGGAACCGGCCTTCGGCGAAATGCGGGCTGAACACATCAATCCCTTGACCGGAGAGAATGAACTGGAGGCCCCGGCCGGCGGCGGCATGCCGCCTCGTCGTGGAAGCCGCGAGGTCGATTCCTCCGACCCCGGCACATGGTCCCGGACGCCGCGGAATGCGCTTTGCCCCTGCGGAAGCGGCAAGAAGTACAAGCACTGCCACGGCCAGCTTTGATCTGCCCCGCGGTGTCCACGGATCGGCATTGTCGCCGGCCGATCTGGTTGTAGTCTTTCCTCAGCGCAAGTGAGCTAGCGAGGGGCCTGACATCGATGCGGAATCCGTTGCCAGGCAAGCCATTCCGTGTCGGGGTGCCCCAGCCCGTCCTGGACGATCTGAAGGAGCGGCTCGCGCGCACGCGCTGGCCGATAGAGCCGGAGGCGCCGAATTGGACCTACGGTACGCCGCTCTCCTATGCGCGGCGGGCCGTCGAACATTGGCGCCACAGCTTCGACTGGCGGGCATGGGAGACCCGCATCAACCGCTTCGAGCAGCGCCTCGTCGACATCGAAGGCATCGACATCCATGTGCTGATCGAGCAAGGCTCGGGCGCTCGGCCGCTCCCCCTCGTACTCACCCATGGCTGGCCGGGCTCGTTCCTGGAGTTCATTGAACTGATCGAGCCTCTCGCCCACCCCGAGCGGCACGGGGGGAAGGTCGAGGATGCCTTCACGGTAATCGTGCCGAGCTTGCCGGGTTACGGATTCTCCGGCGCACCCCGCGCACCGATTTCCCCACGCCGTGTCGCCGGCTTGTGGCACAAGCTCGCTCAGGAGTTCGGGCTCACGCGCTACGCAGCCCAAGGCGGTGATTGGGGAAGCGTGGTCACCTCCTGGCTCGCGCTCGACCACCCCGGCGACCTTGCGGCGATTCACCTCAATATGGTGGGACTTCGACCTTGGGTCGGATCCGCTTCCCTTCCGGTCTCGGCAGAGGAAAAGGCCTGGATTGACGCGGCTCAGCGAGCCCGGGCGCGGGAGGTGGGTTATCAGCAGATTCAAGGGACGAAGCCACAATCGCTCGCCTATCCGTTGACCGATTCTCCAGCCGGTCTCGCCGCCTGGATCCTGGAAAAATTCCATGGATGGACCATCGGCGGAGAGGATCGCGATCCGCCATTCGACCTCGACCACCTGATCGCAAACGTGATGCTCTACTGGATCAACGGCATCAATGCCGCAAACTGGTTGTACGTGTCATTGGCGGATGGTACGGCGGCGGCCCTCGGCCAAGGGGAACGCGTCGGCGTACCAGCCGGTTTTTCGCTGTTTCCGCGCGATCTACTGTTGCCCCCACCACGCAGTTGGGTAGAGCGGGCATACGACGTCCGCTCGTTCAATGTCTTCGAGACAGGAGGGCATTTCCCGGCCATGGAGAATGGTCCGCTCCTCATTGACGAGATCCGGACCTTCTTCCGGAACTGGCGCTAGGGGGAGGGAACCCATGACCGTGGACGTTGAGGGTACCATCGCATCGATCAAGGAAGGAATGACCGCACTCGGCGGCGAAATCCCGGAGGTGATGCAGGCATTTGGCGCGGTCGGCAAGGCCGTCTACCAGGAAGGCGCACTGTCGAGCAAGACCAAGGAGATGCTGGCGATCTCTGCAGCCATAGCAAGCCGATGCGATGGCTGCATCGTGTGGCATACGCGGGGTGCTGCGCGTCAGGGAATGACCCGCGCCGAGCTGGAAGAGGTGATCGCGGTCGCGATACACATGGGCGGCGGTCCGTCGCTCGTCTACGGCATCAAGGCTCTGGAATCCTTCGACCAGATGAAACCCGCGGGGGTGTCGAAGTGAGCCCCGGCCAGCGCTTCTACGAAGACTATTCGGTGGGGGAGATCATCCGCTCGGCTGCGGTGACTCTGAGCGAAGCCGATATTGTCGATTTCGCTTTCAGGTATGACCCGCAGCCCTTTCATATCGACAAGCCCTCGGCTGAACGGTCCATCTACGGCGGACTGATCGCCAGCGGCTGGCAAGTCATTGCGGTTAGCTTCCGCATGCTGGTACAGGCGGGCCTCCTCGGCGAAGGCAGCATGGGCTCTCCCGGAGTCGACGAACTGCGCTGGATCCTGCCGGTTCGACCCGGCGACACTCTCCGCGGGGAGGTAGAGGTGCTGGAGATGCGCCCTTCGGCCTCCAAGCCCGATCGCGGCATCGTGCGGATGGCCTACCGCATAGTGAACCAGAAGGGCGATACGGTCTGCACGCTGCGCAGTGCCCAGTTGGTGAAGCGGCGCGTCACTTGAAACCGGAAACGGCGGCCACCTATGTTCCGGACACCGCGATCGAGGAAATATTCACTCGAGCATCGGGGCCTGGCGGGCAGAACGTCAACAAGGTGTCGACGGCCGTCCAACTGCGTGTCGATCTGGCCAAGACACTCCTTCCGCCGGCGGCGCATGATCGTCTGCTAAAGCTGGCCGGAGGAACCATCAGCAAGGCAGGCATTCTGCTGATCGAGGCGCAGCGGTTCCGCACGCAGGAGCAGAACCGGTCGGATGCGCGGGCCAAGCTCTACGCACTGGTTGCCAAGGCGTTCGTGACGCCACGAAGACGGATTGCGACGCGACCGACGCTTGGATCCAAGGTACGTCGGCTCGATACGAAGCGTCACAGGCAGGATATCAAGCAAGGCCGGAAGGGACCGCGAGGCGAAGACTGAGAGGCTGCGCCCTATAGTGAGCGGCCCATGTCGATAAACTTGCGCCGTCGCCCCTCGCGAAGGGCATCCGCGTCCTGACCGACCAAGCCGACGAGGCAGCGATCCAATGCTTCGCCCACACGCGCAATCGTGTCCTCAGGGGCGCGATGCGCGCCGCCCAACGGTTCCGGCACGATTTCGTCGATCACGCCGAGGCGCAGCAGGTCGGCGGCGGTAACTTTGAGCGCCTCGGCCGCATCGCGTGCCTTGTCGGAGGCATGCCACAGGATCGAAGCACATGCCTCGGGGGAGGCCACCGAATAGATTGCGTGCTCCAACATCAGGACGCGGTCGGCCGCACCGATCGCGACTGCTCCGCCCGATCCCCCTTCACCGACCACCACCGCGACAAGAGGAACCCTGATGTCCAGGCAGCAGTCGATCGCGCGCGCGATGGCCTCGGCTTGCCCGCGCGCTTCCGCATCGATACCAGGATAGGCTCCCGGCGTATCGATCAGTGTCAGCACCGGCAGGCGGAAGCGATCAGCAAGCCTCATCAGTCGAATGGCCTTTCGGTAGCCCTCTGGACGAGCCATGCCGAAATTGTGCTTCAGCCGTCCGTCGGTACCACGCCCCTTCGCGTGACCGACAACGACAACGCTTCGACCCTGAAAGCGCCCGACACCACCGAGTATCGCCTTGTCATCGGCAAACAGCCGATCACCCGCCAGGGGGACGAAGTCCTCGAGCAGAGCGCCGACGTAATCGTGGAAATGCGGCCGGTCCTGATGACGAGCGACTTGCGTCTTCTGCCAGGGATCCAGCTTGCCGTAGGTCGCGCGCAACATCGCATCGGCCTTGGCGCGAAGCCTGCCAATTTCCTCAGCGACGTTGACGGTGCCACCTTCGGCGGTCCGCTCGAGTTCCCGAATCGAGTTCTCTAGTTCCGCCAGCGGCTTTTCGAAATCGAGATACACCCGCATGAGTTCGTTCTAGCACGGTTGGGCGATCCCACAAGCACCGGCTAAGCTCCGTCAACCGAGGAGAAGATCGATGGAACCCTTGCCGCCACTGCCGACAATGGGAGTAGGCTCGTACGCGTCGCCCGGGTGGTTCATCCTGGGCCGCCAGCGCATCCGGGACGGCGACCTCGGCCCACACGATATCGAGGAGATGTTCGAGGATGCCACCCGCCTGACCATCGCCGATCAGATCGAGGCAGGGGTCGATATTCTCTCGGATGGTGAGTTGCGCAGGCAGCGCTTCGTCTACGAGATGTACGATCGACTGGAGGGCCTGAAGCGCGTCGCGCCGCGGCGTCGTCTCGGAATTCCCTTCTACGATATGGCGCCGCAATTCACGACCGACTCGGATATCGAAGCGCCCGGAGGTCTCGGCGTCGCCGATGAATTCCGGTCATTGCGCCGCTTGGCGCCTGATCGGCATTTGAAGGTCGCAATTCCTGGTCCCCTTACATTCGCCGGAGCCATCCAGCCTCGGCCGGGGCACGAAGCGGCACTTCTCGACCGGCTCGTCGCGATCGTTTCCGCCGAGCTTCGGGACCTCGAGGCTGCCGGCGCCGGCTACATACAACTCGACGAACCCAATTTCGCCGAGCCGCCCTTTGGCCTGTCGTTCGTGGATGCGGCTCGAGTGATCAACCGCGCCCTGAAGGGCTTGGCCGCCCGCTCCGCCGTGCATGTCTGCTTCGGCAACAACGCGGGGCGGCCGAAGCGCCCTCGTGCCTTCGGCCCCCTCATGGATGGAATGCTCAGCCTCGAGAGCGGACAACTGGTGCTCGAGTTCGCAAATCGGGAAATGGCGGATCTGGAGCAGTTGGCGTCGCTCGGCGCGCGGTTCGATATCGCCGCCGGCGTGGTCGACGTGAAGAGCTTCCATGTCGAGACACCAGGCGAAGTGGCGTCCCGAATCGAACGTTGTCTTCAGTATGTCGCCCTCGAGAAGCTCACGGTGACAGCCGATTGCGGGTTTTCCGCCCTGCCGCGCTACCTGGCTCGACAGAAGATGCAGGCGATGGTGGAGGGCGCGCGGCTCGTTCGCGGAGGAATCTGCTGAACCTCAGCCGGCGCGTGCGGCGATCTGCTCGGCCATGCCGACAATCACTTCGGCTTGGCGGATCGAGGCATAATCGATCAGCTTCCCATCGAGCGCGGCAGCGCCTTGACCGCTCGCTTCCGCGTCACGCATCGCTGCGATGATCCGTCGTGCCTGGGTGACCTCCACCTCTGTCGGGCTGAAGACGGCATTGCCCAGTGCCAATTGAGATGGATGGATCGCCCATTTTCCTTCGCATCCGAGGGCGGCCGCGCGATTGGCCTGCGCGTTGTAACCGTCCGCATCCTTGAAGTCGCCGAACGGTCCATCCACCGCGCGCAGGCCGTTGGCGCGTGCCGCCACGACCAGCCGTGAGATGGCGTAGTGCCACATGTCGCCCCAGAAGAAGTCTCGGCGTGCCCCTGCATCCAGCTTGTCGGTAAGCACGCCATACAGCGGATTGGGTCCTCCGATATTCGTCGTTTTTGCCTTGGTCGAGGCGGCATAGTCGGCGACGCCGAAATGAAGCGATTCGTTGCGCGGGCTCGCAGCAGCAATCTCGGCAATGTTCTGCATGCCGAGCGCAGTCTCGATGATCAGTTCGAAACCAATTCGCTTCTTGCGGCCCTTGGCTCGCTCGATCTGCGTCACCAGCATATCCACCGCATAGACATCGGCCGCTGTTCCGACCTTCGGAATCATGATCAGGTCGAGCCGGTCGCCGGCGGCCTCCAGAACCTCGATCACGTCGCGATACATGAAATGGGTGTCGAGCCCGTTGATCCGCACCGACAAGGTCTTCGCACCCCAGTCGATCTCGTTGATCGCCTGAACGATGTTCTTGCGGGCTTGCGGCTTGTCGTCAGGCGCTACGGCATCCTCGAGATCCAGGAAGATGACGTCCGCTTCGCTCTTGGCCGCCTTCTCGAACAGCTTGGCGCTGCTACCCGGAACCGAAAGTTCGGACCTGTTGAGGCGTGCTGTTGCCGGTTCGACGAGCTTGAAACTCACCTGGACACCCTGCATGCATTGTGCAGCGCAACATGGGCAGCCTCAGCCGCCCTGTCAACCGGCCGTCCTTGCCAGTGGATGGTGCTGATTGACCAAGGCTTTCAGCCGCTCCTCGACGACATGGGTATAGATCTGCGTGGTGGCGATATCTGCGTGGCCCAGCATCCGCTGCACTGCCCGAAGGTCGGCGCCACCTTCCAGAAGATGGGTCGCGAAAGCATGACGCAGCACGTGAGGCGACACTCTGGCAGGGTCGAGACCGGCTTCCAAGGCAAGTGTATCCAGCATCTGAAAGAATCTCGCCCGCGTCAGAAATCCCTGCCGTGCGCGCGAGGGGAACAGCCAGGGTGATGTCTTGACCGCCGCGGGAAGGAAATGCGGCCGCACCTCCAGATACGCGCCCAGGGCCGCGAGCGCCGCATCATGCAATGGGACCAGACGCTCCTTGCCCCCCTTGCCCCGGATGATCAGCAGGCGCGCATCGCGGTCGGTGGGGGGGTATGGCAGCCCCACCAGTTCGGAAACGCGAAGTCCGGCGCAGTAGACGAGCTCCAGCAGGCAGACCAGACGCCTGCCTTCCGGTCCTCCATGCATCGCCGCCGCATCGAACAGGCAAATCACTTCATCGGCTGAAAGAACTTTGGGCAATGTCCGCGCCCGGCGCGGCGCGTCCAGACCGGCAGCGGGATCGTCACTGCGTATGCCTTCGCCATGAAGGAATGCAAAAAACTGGCGAAATGCCGATCGACGTCTCGCGGCCGTTGCAGGCGCCGATCCCGTCCGATGAAGCTCCCGCATATATGCGCGCAGGTCATCTTCCGACGCTGACGGGAACGAAAGGCCGGCCTGTTGGAGGAAATCCGCCAGATGCTGAAGATCGCGCCGATATGCGATCACCGTGTTGCCGGCCACCCCGCGCTCGGCCAAAAGCATTTCCAAGAACCGATCGATCAGACCGCCGCCCTGCACGTCTACAGACCAAGGCCGATCGCCGCTTCTATCGCAAGCGCTCGCGCGTCTGCCTCGAGATCCACACGGACCAATGAATCGAGCACATTCGCCAGCGCATCGGCCTCGAGGGCAGCTGGCGACTGTCCGTCGAGCGCTATGAGCGCAAGCAGCACGGTTTCACCCAACCGGCCGGCATGGGCGGCACTTCGCAAGGCCTGCATGGTGGCGGCGTTCGGACGACGGCCGAGCGAGGGTGCGGTGGCGGCCGCCAGCTTGTTCCACACCTCCGTTCCGACATCCACACCCAGGCCCTGCAGCGCTGAAAGCAGTGCCACCGCCCGCGATTCGAAATTCTCGGGTCGCGTACCGACCCGCCAGGCGTCGATCCAGTCGGAAAGCTCGTCGGTGGAAAACCAGAGGGCGGAGCGATCCGCCAGGCGGAACAATGGCATCAGTCTGATCGCCGATCGGGCGGAATCGATTGTCCCGATCCGTCCCTCCCATTCCATGAGCCGCAGCCATTCCATCGCGCGGCCAGTCTGGCCGGTCGCTATCAGCAGCCTTGCCGCGCTTGGTGCCAGATCCAACACGTCGGTGGCGGGCCGCAGCGACAATAAGGTTTCAAGATGCGCCGCCGCCATGCGCGCATCCAATCCTCCTTCCCGGTTACGTAGCCGGTTCAGCGCGGCATTCAGCGCCCTTGCCTGTGCCGCTTCCCCCGCGGCGGCAGCCACCGCCTGGAACAGCGCGGCGCGGCTGTTTGCATTGTCGGCGACCTTGCCCACCAATGCCGCTTCGAGTTCGGCCGGCTTTAGCCCGACACTCTCGTAGCGGCGTCGCAACTCCTCTACCGGAGCGGCTCCATGAGCATAGGCTCGCTCCAATGCCCGCAACGCCAATTCGGTCGAAATACCTTCCATATCAGCGATGAATCGGGCATCCGCGGGGCTCAAGCCATCGATCACCGCGGCGCTCGGCGGCCGCTTCGCTGCCCTCAGCATCGCAAGGTCCAGCGGCGTCGGACGCTTGAGGTCCAACGGCGTGTTGTCGGGCAACCCCGAGATCGAGGTCATGAGGGCCACAAACGTGGCATCCACTTCGCCGCGCTCGCGCAACAGGCCGGTTTGGATGCCGGCTCCGACGAGATCCCCGGAAAGCGCGCGACAGAACGCCGAAGCGCGTGCCCATGCCGCGTCATGGCGATCTATGGGCGTCGCTCCATTCAGACGGCAAGCCTCCTCCTGTCGGCCTGCCGCGAAGGCCGCATCAACGGCAGGGGCGCGTGCCCTCGGATCGTTTGCTGCCATCCGCGCCAATTGGAATGCGGCATCGGGATCGCCGATCGCAATCAATCGGTCCACGCGGGTAGCAAAGAGGCCAGGCTGTGCCGCTTCGCCGGCCGGGGGTTCAGCCTCCGACAACAGCAAGCGCCGGGTGAGCGTGAGGGCGGCCGGTGAAACCGAGGGGCGCAACTGGGTCAAGAGGCGCTCGATATGCGCGCGGTCGCTGCCCCGCCATAGGCTGCGTGGCATTCCGCCGTCTGCTTCCCGGAGAATTCCGAAGGCGCCTGGATCAACAATCCCGAGGGTCTCGACCTGCACCCCCTCGGTCGGGGATGTCGCTGGCTGGGCGGGAGGTCGGGGTTGCGTCACCGGCGCCGGATCGACGCCGGGAAGCTGTGGAATCAGCCTCAAGGGCCCTCCGCCCTGAGCCAGGGCGATCGCCGGCAGCCATATCACCACCGCGAGCGCGGCGATGCGGCTAGGGAGTCGGCTTGGGAAGACGATCATTCGGGATCACCTTCTCGACCGATCGGGTCGGAGGCGGAATGTCCCATATCGCAAGGAAGGCGGCACCCCCGCCGACGGCGAGAAGGACGAGGACGAGGATCGCGAGCGAAACTTTGGCCATTCCTGCACTTGCCCTGGCAGGACGAAAGCGGCCCGCCCCGCCGCATCGCCTTGCAACGAATCGGTGTTCTGGCAGTGTACCGACCCGATTGGTTCACGCAAAGAGAAGCTATGCCGCCCGAAAAGAGTATCGTCCTCGTCGGCCTGATGGGGGCCGGAAAGAGTTCGATCGGCCGGCGTCTCGGCGCTCGCCTCGGCATGCCATTCGTCGATTCCGATGTCGAGATCGAGAAGGCAGCCGGCATGTCGATCGACGACATATTCAAGCGGCATGGCGAACCACATTTCCGGGACGGAGAGCGCAGGGTGATCGGGCGCCTGCTGGACGGCCCTCCGATCGTGCTGGCGACCGGCGGCGGCGCATTCATGAATGCTGACACGCGCGCTCGGATCAAGAGCCAGAGCCTCTCAATCTGGTTGGATGCGGAGCTGGACGTCCTGCTCCGACGCTGTCTCAAGCGAAGCAATCGCCCCCTGCTGCGCCAAGGCGACCCCGGTGAGACACTGCTTCGCCTGAAGACAGAACGCGACCCGGTTTACGCACAGGCCGACCACGCCGTGCATTCCGGAGACGGTCCGCATGAACTGGTGGTGGACGCCATCATCCGCCTGCTGGAGGAACACTGCCGCGCGATGAGCACGGCCGCAGGAGAGGTTCAATGAAAGGGGAAACTGTCAGTGTCCCGCTGGGTGAGCGATCCTACGACATCCTTGTTGAGAGCGGACTTCTCGGCAGAGGCGGAGAAGTACTTGAAGACCTCTTGGCCCGCCCGTTCCTGCCCATCGTAACCGACCAGAAGGTGGCGTCGCTCCACCTCCCTCCCCTGCAGGCGGCGCTTCTCGCCTCCGGAATCGATTCCAAGGCCATCATCCTACCGTCCGGAGAAGCGACCAAATCGATTGGCTTCCTCGAACAACTGCTGGACGAGCTGATAACCGCGAAGGTCGAGCGGCGCGATCTGATACTGGCCCTGGGAGGCGGCGTGATCGGCGACCTGACGGGCTTTGCCGCCGCTGTCCTGCGCCGCGGCGTGCCATTCGTGCAATTGCCTACGACGCTGCTTGCACAGGTGGACAGCGCGGTAGGCGGCAAGACCGCAATCAACAGCAGGCACGGCAAGAATCTCGTCGGCGTATTCAACCAGCCACGTCGCGTACTGGCCGATGTGGCCGTTCTCGATACCCTGCCGCGGCGCGACCTGATCGCCGGCTACGCCGAGGTCGCGAAGTATGGGCTGCTGGGAGATGCGCCGTTCTTTGCATGGCTGGAAGCCAACGGCAGAAGGCTGATCGATGGGGACCACGCGGCGCGCATCCATGCCGTGATGCATTCCTGCCGCATGAAAGCGGCCATCGTGGCGCGTGACGAACGGGAGGATGGCGACCGCGCACTCCTCAACCTCGGACACACCTTCGGCCATGCCCTCGAAGCCGAGGCTGGCTATTCGGATCGCCTGTTGCATGGGGAATCCGTCGCGATCGGCTGTGTGCTGGCCTTCGCGCTTTCCGCCCGCCTCGGGCTCTGCAGCGCCGCGGAAGCCGAGCGGGTCACACGGCATTTTGCAGCAGTCGGCCTGCCTGTGTCACCGGCAGGCTACGCCACCGATGCCAAGATACTGCTGGAGCATATGCGGCAGGACAAGAAGGTGATCGGAGGGGCCCTCACCTTCATCCTGGTGCGCGGAATCGGTAGCGCCTTCGTAACACGGGAGGTCGCGGAAAGAGACGTACTGCTGACCCTTGATGCAGCACTTTCAGCCTAAACGGATTCCCCAGGGGTCAGGGCTGTGAGTGTCAGCGCATGGATGCCCCCGGCGAATTCGGCATCCAACATCTTGTAGACGGTTCTCTGCCGGGCCACGCGGGTCATCCCTTCGAACGCTGCCGAGACGACGACGACCCTGAAATGGGTCTCACCGCCTTCGCGCCAGCCACCGTGGCCACGATGATCGGCCGACTCGTCCAAAACCTCCAGACGGAGAGGCTCCAGCTGCTGCAGCTTGGCTCGGATCCGGGACCTCATGCTCATGTCTCGACTCCCATCCAATCCGGAACCGTGATTGTCAACTCCGGAACGGTGACGAACTCCTCGTCCGAGGCGCTGCCATCCCGCCACATGAAGATCGCGAAGTCCGCAGGTCGATCAAGCACCGTCAGTCCATGGTGCCACACCCCAATCCGGAGGGTGACACCCAGCCCAGGTCCGGCAACAAAGGCGCGCGTCCGCGCCAGATCCGGACCGCCGTTCATTCCTGACGGGGCGACGACGATCAGCCAACGCGACACCGACAGCGGCACAAAGCTCTGGCTGGAAAACTCATGTCTCTCGAGGAGGGTTGCCCGCATCGGCAGGGCCTGCAGAGGCGAAGCGCGGGTCATGGAAAGACTGCCTTGTGCCGCTGCCCGCGCGTTGCAAAGCCCTTGATCGAAATAGCTCCGTCCGAACGAAGGCGGCGTCAGCACATCGCCAAAGGGCGCAAAGTCCCGCGGATTCAAGGATTCGGCAGCGAGAATCATCCAACGTCTCCAGACCTTCCGATACCGAGCCATGTAGCTCGGCGGCGCCGGGAGGCCGGACGGCTATCGCCCGGCGATGCCCTTCAGTTTCTCCAGGCTCCGCAGCGCACCCATGCCCAGCATGCCGAACATCAGTTCCCAGATATGAGCATCGAGCGAAGGAGGTGTCGCAAAGTCGATGCCATACCATGAGGTGAACCATAGCGCGATCGGCATGAACACGAATTGGTAAGCGAGGGCCGCCGCGCAGATCCAGCCGATGGCCGGCCGCCAGCCGGCCACGAACAGCGACGCATGCGTCGCCTCCGCCTGGTTCACCTGGAGCTGCGACAGATCGGCCCGGGCGAGCTGCCCATAGAGATCGCCGACCATCCGCTGTCGCTCTACCGGATCGGGAATGAGCGCGGAAAGGGTTCGGTCGAGGATCGGGGCAAGAATCGGAACCAGCGCCGCCAGCATCAGCCCACCCCCGAGTGCTCGAGGAAAAATCGTTGCGCCAGGTAGGCAAGCAGCGTGACGACGCCGCCATACATCGTCATCTCGATGCGGCGAAGGCCCGCCCGCAGATCGGCTGCCTGCAGGCGGAACTCGGCGATCGTCTCCTCGAGCCGCTGGCGGAGCGACCCCTGACGGTGCTCGCACAGGGTTTCATGCCCCTCGAGGCGCGCCTCCAGAACCGCCATGCGGATCCGGGTGGGATCTTCATCGATCATGCTCTGTCTCCTTCATCGGTGTAGCGCGGGCAGGCCTGTCGAGCAGGCACTCGAACGGTTCCGCCGCCGGGATGCCGAGCGCATGGAGGATGATCTCGACCTGCGCTGCCACAGCCCGGATCGGATCGGCGGCCGCCGCTGGGGATCGGCTGCGCCATGTGGCCCAGCCGGCTTCGAGATCCTCCGGGCCGGGCGGGTTCATCGCATCGGCCAGCCACACGATGGCCTGGCCATTCCCGTCGAGATGATCCTCGACCCTGAAATCCCGCCCGTTGACCAGACCGGCATTCCATCCGAGAAGCGCCTTCGCCTTGTTCATGACCAACCTCATGGGATCTGTCGAAGCGTGAGGAACTGGGCGAAGGTCTGGCTGCTCGCCCCGCTCACCGAGCGCACGCCTCCGGTTCCATCCCACAAGGCGAAGATCTCGAAGTAGTCGGACACGCCATGCTCGGCGATGCAAACCAACGGCATTCCCTGAAATCCGCCAGGGCCACTGGTCCCAATTATCGAAGCGGCGCCAAACGAATGGAATCCACCATTCCTATAGAGATGAACCCCCGTGATGGCCTGATCCTCCATGCTGGTCCATGCCGCTCGGGCGATGACCAGCGTCCATCCCGCAACACCGGGCGTGTAGCGGGAGGTGGAAGGATCGTACTTGCCTGCTGTGTCCGCCGCCTCCGTAGAGAAGGTCAGCTTCGTCCAGACACCGTCCACGATGCCGGTCTGGTCGATTCCGCCCTTGTGCACATTGGCGAAGTGCAGCGGCATGCCGAGCGTGGTGCGTGCGGCGAGGGAATCGACGTCATCGAGCAGCGTGGCGGAATAGGGAGAGACCGCAATACCCGGCACCGCGCCCACCGCCGCGATAGGCTGCCCGCCGACATCGAAGCCCAGAAGCCGCCCCGCCCGCGCCGGAATCGGCGGCAGCGCCATCGCCAGGCTCTCGGACCTCGGCGCCAGCACGGCCCGCCCGAGCGTCTCCCCCAACTCCTGCGCCAGCATGGTGAGGCGGTCCAGGGCACGCTCGTGCCCATCGGCCGGGAAAGCATCGTTCGGCACGTAGTCGCTGGTCTGCACGGCCGCGGTGCGGCGGCGGATCACCCATTGGACCGAGGCCGGCGGCGGAGCGAGGGCCGTCACCGTCCCGGACGCCCCCGCCCCGCCGCTGACGGCATAGTGCGTGGCGAGCACCTTCAGTGTCTCCGCCCCTGTGGCCACCACCCGCTCGATGACCTCGAGATCGCCGGGATCGAAGAACGGGAACGGCACGGGAAAGGCCGCCGCCGACCCGTCGCCGGCATAGGCGATCGATGTCGTCGTACTTGCGATTGTCATGCGCGGCTATCCTTCATTCTGTAGAGCGCGTTGCCGAGCCCGTTGAAGGCGCCGAGCGCGCCCTGGGCGCGGATGAGGCTGGCCTGGCCGCGCTGCTCGTCGGCCGCCACCTTGCCGCGCCACAACAGGGTCTGCGCCCGCTTCTCATCGTCGAAGGCCCGATCCGAGAGCGCCTCGGAAGGCGACCCCTCGGTCGCGACACCGGCCCGGGCATAGCCGGTCCGAAGCGCGGCGCGCAGGCGAACGGCACGATCGCGCTCGCTCTCCGCGGCCAGCGCCGCCTCATCCTGCGCGCGCCTGGCCGCATTGCCGGCCGCCTTCGCCTGGGCGGAACTGCTCGCCAGTTGGCCGGCGGCATTGACCGCCGCCATGACGAGGGGAGCCCCCTGAAAGCACATGTGAAACTCCTTCGATCAAAAGGCGGAGAACCCTCCCCCGACCCGCGGATCGGGGGAGGGCGCGAAACGGCGCCGGCCTCAGTCGATGCTGAAGAACAGCATCACCCGAAGCGTGCCGGAAGCCGGCAGGGCCGCCGTCGCGATGGTGATGATCACCTCTTCCTCCGCCGCCAGCGGCTCGCCTACTCCGGCACCCGCGCCGAACAGCGTCGGCGTGTTGAGCGTGGTGAAGATCGCCGCGGCGCGATACTTCGCGGTGCTGCCGGCGATGCCGATCGCGACCGTCGAGGTGCCGAGCGAGGTGTCGGTGGTGAGCATGCCGTAGAGGAGCCGCGCCCCCTTCGGCAGGCGGGCGACGGCAATCGTATCGCTGGTCGCCTGGGCGGCGAGGGCGATCTTCTCGTTGAACACGCGGACGCGCCCGCCGACATCGGCGACGTCCGGATAGTCGATCGGCGAGGCCTTGATCCGCGCCATCTGGATCCCGTTCAGGGCTGCCATGGAAATCTCCTCTGGTGATTGCAGGGAAGAAGGCGGATCAGGCCTCGGTGCACTTGATCTCGACCACGCGCTCCTCCTCCAGCCGGCTGGCACCGGCGGAGAGGCAGGCATAGACGTAGGTGGCGAAGCCCTTGTCGGCCCGCTCGCCGACGCTGCCCTTCATGTCGCGGCCGATGGCGAGCCCGATGCCGGAGCGCGCGAAGGCCAGCACCCGGCGGTTCGAGGAACCGTCGGCCGGCAGCCTTTCGGAGCGGATGAAGCGGAAGCCGAGGAAAGTGTCGATCTCCCCCTGGGCCAGCGCCTTCACCGAGTTGTAGTCGGCCGAGGTCACCTGAGTGGTCCCCAGCAGGTCCTTGATCTGCCGGGCAGAGCAGACGAGAACGCGCGGATCGTCGCTGTCGACTTCCGCCGCATCGAGCTTCTGCTTCGCCTGCAGCAGCTTGTCGATGGTGAGGCCCGCCGCCGAAGCGGCGATCTGCTGGCCCGCCGGGAAGGCGATCGGCGTGCTGCCGCTCTTGCCCGTCGCGGCGTCGGCGAAGGCCGCCTCGATGACGAGATCGTCGAGCTTGCGGCCCAGCGCCCACATGGCGTTGCGCAAGTAGGAGGAGGTCGGATCGACGAGGGAGCGCACCCGATCCTGGTCGTCGATCAGGTCGCCCCATTCGAAATCGCGCATCGGCACGCGGCGGCGCGCATGCGGGGTATTGACCAGCGGGCTGTCGGTGTGGCGCGCCGTGCGCTCCACCGCAGCGGTGGCGCCGATCTGGTCGAAGAAGGCGTATTCGCCGTTCACCATCTCCACGGTGACGGCATCGCGCAGCCGCGCACCCTTCTGCTGGACCAGGTGATACAGCGTCTCCTTGAACTGCTGCACGAACGTGGCCGTGATCTGGTTGGACAAGGCTGTCCCTCCATGCGTTTGGTTTCGGGATATCGGGTTCGGTTGGGCTGCCCGCCGCGACGGCGGACCCGGAAGCGGCCGCCCGGACGTGGCGCAAGGCGCGCGCGACGCTGCCCGGCCGGCGGAATGGGCGCGCCCTTCCCCGCGCGATGGCGAGGAAGGGCCGGGGTGAGAGCGGGCGCTGCGAGGTGCGCGTCACGCTTCAGGGTCGGGCCTCCGCCCCGTCCCACCCACGCCCCGCGTGAGGACCGCGGGGCAGATGCAGGCGTCAGCCGCTATGGGCGACGCGATAGAGCTGGCGCAGGCGCTCGACCAGCCCGTCATGTTCGGGATGGGTCGCATCCATCAGCGGGTGCGCCGGATTGCGGAAGGCGTCGCCCTGCACACGGGCGATCTCGGCCCGGGCCGATCCGGCATCGAGCCCGAATCCGCCGCCGCCACTTCCGACACCGGCCAGGCGATCCTCCGACATCGCCTCGCCCACCCGGGCGAAGAGGCGCACCAGCGCGGCGTCGCCATAGCGCTCGGCGAAGTCGCGGGCGATCTCGGGATCGGCGAAAGCGCCGGCGGCCCGGCGCGCGAGACCGAGGTTGCGTTCATAGCCCCGCCCCCAGTCGCGCCGCAGCTCGGCCTCCGCCTCGTCCATCCGCGCCTCGCGGGCCGCGGCACTCTCGGCGCCGCGGCTCCTGACCAAGTCGATATAGGCATCGTGCAGGGCGGAGGCCTGGCGCGCCGGCAGTCCCGCCTTGTGCGCCGCCTGCCGGAACCAGCCGGCGAAGTCGGGGTCATAGCCCTCCATCCCTTCCGGTGCCGCGAAGGCGTAGTCGTCGGGGCGCGCCGGGCGGCCGAGGGCGGTGTGGAAGCGCTCCCAGGCTTCCGGCCCGTCCTTCTCGCCCGGCGGGATGATGCCCTTGCGGCCGATCAGCGCTTGCGCATTCACATGCTCGCGCGCCAGCGCCGCCACGTCGGGCAGCTGTCCGAGCGCGGGATGCTGGCGCAGATCCTCCGGCAGGCTGCCGCGCCAGTCCGGTGGCGCCGCGCTCGAGGGCTGGGCATCGAAGTCAGTCAAGGGTCACCTCCTGGAACAGATGGGCGAAGTCGGATGGATCGAGGCCGGCGAGCTCGGCGATATGCAGGAAGACGTCGCGGGCGCCTTCGTTGAAGGCGGTCTGGTGCGGATCGCCGGGGACGAAGCTCGACCGCCCCACCCGGCAGTAGCGCGCCAGGTCGGCCAGCACCGCGCGCCCCTCGGGCGTCGCCGGATCGAAGAGACGGGCATAGGCACGCGCCACGCGCGCCGCCCGTCCGCCATGCAGGCGGACGAGCCACGAGACACCGGGCTTCATGGTGGGGCTCCTTGAGGTGGGGCGAGGCGACGGACAGGGCGCTCGCGAATGCGTTGGGTTCGCCGAATCAGCGCTGCAAGAGGTAAGGCCCGAAGAGGCTGTTTGGAAAAACGGTTGGGCGGATTCGTGGTCCGTGATTCAAGCTGTGGATGTGCACTGTAGCGACGCGTGGCCCGATGGCCCGGATCGAGAGGAAGACCAAACGCTACCCTACCGACCTGACGGACGAGGAGTGGGCTTCGACCAAGCCCCTGGTGCCGCCTCGGTCTGCGAAGGGGCGCAAGCGCAAGACCGATTTGCGGGAGGTGATCAACGCGATCCGCTACATGGTCCGTTCGGGCTGTGAATGGCGGATGCTGCCGGTGCATTTCCCACCCTGGCAGACGGTGTACTGGTGGTTCCGCCGCTTCGTGCGGGAGCTTTTGTTCCGGACCATTCACGATGTGGCGCTGATGCTGGATCGCGAGCGCGTCGGCCGCGTCCTTCGACAGGCTCAGGATGAGGGCCAGCCCGAGCGCCGGTGTCGTTGACAGCCAGTCGGTGAAGGCGCCTTCGGCCGCCGAAAGAGGCTACGACGCGGGCAAGAAGGTGCTGGGGCGCAAGCGGCATATCTCCGTCGACACCGACGGTCGACTCCTGATGGTCAACCTGACCACGGCGGACATCTCCGACAGCGCCGGGGCGCAGGCGATCCTGGATGCCATCCGCAAGCGCTGGCCCTGGGTGAAGCACCTCTTCGCCGACGGCGCCTACGACCGGCGCAAGCTGCTCGACAAGGCCGCCTTCCTCGACTTCACCATCGAGGTCGTCCGCCGGATCGACAATGAACCAGGCTTCAAGGTCTTGCCCAGGCGATGGGTTGTCGAACGGACATTTGGCTGGATGACCCGGTTTCGCCGCCTCGTTCGCGATTACAGAGACGCCTCGACGCCTCCGAGGCCATGATCTTCATCGCACTCGGCAATCTACTCATCGGGCGGATAGCACACCCCTGACATTTCCAAACTGACTCCGAGAATTTTTTCGAAGGCAATCAGAATCGAATAGCCGCCACTTCAGCGTGGGGCCGGGCACATTCCGTTGGCAGCAAAGACATCGCCTCACCAAGAATTCCGCACGTCGCTATCTTGAATAGCGCTACTCTCATTAGGATTGGTTTTAGTAGGCTGGTCTGAACACAACGCTCCTATACTTAGGTTCTTTGAACCAACCTACATCAACACTTATACGATCGGGGGTCCGAACTTTCCTTCTATTGTTCTTTGAGAATCCTTCTTTAGCCATGCAAGTGCATTCTCGCCAACCCACACCGATGTTTTTTGCGATTTGCACAAAATATCCCCGTTATTCCGGTCTAACATTGATAGTTGATTGGAGCCGATTTTAGAAATCATCCGAGCGACAGCATCGAAAAAATGAATTTTTTCTGGCTCGTTTCGATCAAAAACTGTGCCAATTTGACCGATGCTGAGCTCAAATCCACCGTCATGATGGGGGCAAAACACGTGCAGTGCACTATCAGGTGTATCATCAAGATAAAATATGCCAAAGCGATTTGGCCCAACCCATCTCGGAACCCACTTATCAGGCTGCAGCCAAATTATCTTAAATGAACTCCTTCGATCGGAGAGGGTATCAAAGTATAATAAGCTGGCATTCGCAATATTTTTTGGCAAACTCCACCCTTTTCCAGTGTACACCTCCCAATAATTTTGATGAACAATTCTAGCATTAGGGAATTTCTCTCTAATCATAAAAGTCAACAAATCCCAATCGCTATTCAACATAGCGACGGTTCGCGTCTTCTGTCGCCTAGTAGCCACGCTTCAACCCGATCCATTTAGGCAACAACTTCGGATTGTATCGAAATGCACGATGCGTTTCAAACCTTTCAGGATCATAAGGTAGGGAAATTTCACGAATCAAGGGGCGCAAAAACTCTTTAGCGCCCACTTCGTCGATTACGTACCCCGCCGGAGGCTTTGGACTTAAAATAATAATGTCTCCCGTTTTTTTATTCAAAAGCAGTTTGTTTCGCTGCAATATCTCTTGGGACGCAAACAGGCCGCTCTTCCGAACATCTGAGGTATTCATATAAATCCACCGCTGGGTTATTGGATCATATATGGCCATATCCACGAATGATCCATCCTTCGTCGAGCCAGGCACCCCTCCTGATAAGTACTTTTCTAGTAACGGCTCTCCGCTTCCGCTATTGCCGCCGGCGACATGCCGCGCGGGTAACCCCTCTTCTATCGCCACGTCGTTGCTTATCCGGCCCCAAGTAGAATTTAGATCGACTGTCCGAGGGCCACCTCTATTAGCCTCGACATAATTTGGAAAACGATTACCGGATTCAATCGGAATTATTTCAATGAAATCCTCCTCCATTACATCGGCGGGCTTATATCCCTCAATTTCTGATGGAACTTCCACTGGAATCAACTCTTCCACCTGCGGCTCTACCACTATTGGTTCTGCGCCGGGTAGAAGCTGATCCTCTTTCTTCGGTGTCATGATATCGACACGTTTATCGGGTTCACCGTCTTGTGTCGCCGTTGGTGACGACGAGTTTCCAGAGGACTGCTTATCCTTTTGCTCGCCAGCTTTCCGCTCCTGCTCGCGGCGCTGCCCTTCCTCCAGCACAACGCCGGGTATCAACCGAAAAATGGTCTCCAACAGCAACTTCACGCCGCGCGCGTTCGCGACTCGGAGAGGCGGTGCAGGTTCTCCCTGGCCTTCCTCGGCACCGAACTGACGCAGCAGAGACTGCACCAATGGGTCGTCGGCTAAGTCGCCGGACTCTGATGCTCTCTGATCTCTTGTTTTCTCGTGCAGGGAGGCACCGCCGGACGATCCGCGCGCGGATTCGGAGTCGGCACTCGCCCGCTCCACCACCACCCGATCCCGCGCCGCCGCCGGATCCTTCGCCTCCCCGCTCACCAGCAACCCGTAACGCGCCACCGCATCGGCCGCCGGCCAGCCCGCCTTCTCCAGCGCGGCGATGCCGAGCGCTTCGCCCACGTCATCCGGGTCGAGCTGGTCGAGAAGCCCGCGGCTCCCCTCCTCCATCGTGCGGATCAGGTCGGCCGCTTCCCAGCGCTCCTGCGGCGTGCCCACGCGGAAGATGCGGCCGATGCGCCGGCGCACCGCGTCCGGGAAGCAGCCGGCATCGAGGATGTAGTCGACGAGTTCCGCCCGCACCTCCTCGGGCGCGAGGCCCGCTTCGTCCCAGCCCTTGCGGGTGTTGAGGTAGTGGGTATCGAGCGCGGCGCGGTCCTCGCCCGAAGCGGGGTCGAGCCGGCCGCCGGCGACCAGCCTCGCCTCCACCCGCCGGATCCCGTCCGCCTCCTGCTTCGCCTTCTCCCGCGCCGCGGTGAAGCCTTGCCGCAGCGCGCCGGCACCACGGGCGTCGATCTCGCCGGCGGCCTCGGCCGCGTCGATATCGGCGAGCCCCGCCTCGCCCGCGGTCAGCCGCCGCCGCAGATCGGCGCGGTTGCGGGCCGCCGTGGTCAGCGTCGACCCCGCGCCGATCGCGGCCGTCCGCTCGGCCGAAGCCGCCTCGTCGTCCGGGACAGCGGCGAGCCGCGCCTCGGCGGCGCGGGCGAGGCGCTCGCGCTGCTCGGGGAGGAGGCCGGGAAACAGCGAACGGTCGGCGAGGAGGCGGCGCGCCAGCGCGGGATCGGTGCGGGCGAGCTTCTCGGCATCGGCCGCCGCCAGCCGCGCGTCATAGTCGCCGGCAAAGGCCTCGGCCTCGCCGGGATCGATCAGCCCGGCCTCGGCATGCTCCTGCAGCGCCAGGCGGGCGAGGGCGCCGTGGCTGTGCCGGCGCGCGGGCTCACCGGCTTCCGCCGCCCCCGTCGCCAGCCGGCCGAGCGTGGCGCCGATCGCCGAACGGGCTTCCTCATGCCGCGTGGCATCGGCTGCCCCGTCCCGGCGCCGTGCCAGGTCCTCGCGCAGCGGATCGAGGTCCGGCGCCAGGTCGCGATGATCGGCGGCGATGCGGTCGACGGCTTCGCCGTCCTCGTCGAGCCAGGCTTCGGTCGCGGCAAGGCGTGCGCCGGCACGGCGCCGCAGCGCCGCCGGGTCCGCCTCGCCATCCAGGGCGAGCGGCAGGCCGGACAGGTCGATGGCCATGGGGGGAACCTCCAGGCAAGATCGTTGAGAGGTCGCGCGTCAGAAGCCGCCGGGCGGCGGCAGCGGCAGTTCCGGCATCTGGGGCATCGCCGCGGCGGCCTTCTCGGCCCGCAATGCCTCCACCGCCTTCATCGGGCGGAGGGCGCGCGTCGGCAGGCCGAACGCATCGGCCAAGGTGCGGGCCAGCTGATCGGCATCGAAATTGTCGAACACGCCCGGATCGGCCGCGGCGAGCGGCGCCAGCGCTTCCAGGGTGCGGCTCACCGCGTTCCCCTCGCCTGCCCGCTGCGCGCGGGCGAGCGGCGATACGTAGTCGACCTTGAGCCGGCCGCTTCGCGCCAGGATGCGCGGCATCGGCGGGAAGGCGCCGGCCCGGGCCAGCGCCCGGAACACCCGGTCGATCAGCGGGTCGAGGAATTCGCTCTGCACCCGGCCGAGATGCGGGGCGAGCAGCGTCAGCTTCTCTTCCTGGCGCGCCAGCACCTCGGTCGCCGTGCGCCCGGGCTCCGGTACCATCAGGAGCAGCGAGGCATAGAAGGCATCGCGGATCGCCTGCCGGCGCCGGTCCTCGAGCTCGAGGCCGAGGCCGATCGATCCGCCGGAGGCGAGCGGCTGGTACAGCGCCCGGCCATCGGCATCGACACCGCCGTAGATGATCCCGCCGGGAGAGACGCGGACGCCGCGAAGCGCCGCCTCGTCCGGCACCAGGAGCGGCGGGTCGGCCGCCTTCTGCGCCGCCACCAGCGTCGTCTTCGACATCGCGTTCAGCATCCGCGCGTCGGCCAGCGCCAGCATCGCCGGGCTGTCGCCATAGACGCGCCGCGCCCGGGTCGACCAGCGCGGCACCTGGTAGGGGAACTCGGCATAGCCGCCTTCCGCGATGACGGTGCCGCCTTCGACATCGACATAGACGGAAGCGAAGGAGAGCCCCTTCGCATCGCGCCGCCGGGGCGCGTAGTCCTCGCGCGGCATGACGGCGTGCAGGAGGGGAAAGCGCCGCTCCGGCTCCTTCTCTGCCGCCCGTATCAAGCGCGGCGGCAAGGCGGCGCCCCAGCGCCGCGCCGCCTGGCGCGCCGTCCAGTCGAAACGGCGGTGCACCGTGTCGATTCCCTCGCGCTCGTCCTCGGCGACGAAGCATTCGGAAAGGTGCCGGCAGGTGAAGAAGAGCCGCCCGTCGGCATCCGCGTCATCCACGTAGAAGACGCCGGTGCCGAAGGTGACCAGGTCGGCATAGAGGTCGACCGCCCGGCCGTAGAAACGCATGCCGCCGGCGGCGAAGGCCTCGCGCATGATGCCGGTCGCCCGTTCCAGCCAGGCCTTGGCCTGGGCGTCCTCGTTCAGCTCCTCCTCGGCATGGCGGAGCGCGAACCACGATGTCGCCGAATTGGTGATGGCGCCCCAGAGACCGGCCGCCAGGTTCTCCGCCGCCATGCCGGCGGTGCCGTCGAAGCGCTGGCGTCCCGGCGGGTCGGAATCCGCGCGCGGCTCGAAGCCGGCACGCAGCGGCGCCACGTATTCGGCGATCTCGCGCCACTCGCGTTCGAAGGGCGCGCGGTCGGCGGCGAGCCGCTCCTGGCGGCGGATGATCTCGAGCGCGTTCTGGTCGGACATCGATCGCCTTTCAAGGAAATGGGGTCGGGCCTTCCCCCGCCTCGGCCGTGCCACGGCGGGGAGCAGGGGTCGGCAGCCCGCGCCGCAGCCCATGGGCCGCACGAACCGCGCAGGGGAAGGCCCGCGCCCGCGCGAGAGAGTCGCGGCGGGCTGTTCGAAGATCGGGAGGTGAGAGCGGCGGCTATTCGCCGAGCAGCGTCTTGCGCGTGCCGGCCGCGGCGCCGGTGCCGCCCAGCGGATCGGTCAGGATGGTCGACTGCCGCCCGCGCGCCGCCCGCAGGCGGCGGCGCTCGGCATCAGCGGCCTGCCGGGCGGCTTCCGCCGACTGGCCCTCGTTCGGCGGGGTGTAGGACGGGGGAGAGGGGAAGAAGCACATCGGATCGCCTCCAGGCATAGAGGAAGAAGGTCTCGCCGTTCCGCCCACGGCCTTGCAGCTCTCCCTCGCGCAGGAAGCCCAGCCGTTCGAGGAAACGGTGCGCGTCCAGGCGGCTCGAAAGCGAGAGGCACTGCCCCCGCCGCCCCCCGGCCGCCAGCAGCGCCGGGATCAGCCTGCCGAGCGCATGGCGCGCGACGGCGCGGGCGACGACGGGCCAGGCATCGGTGGCGAACAACCACATCTCGAAACAGCCGGGCGTCACCTCCGCGGCACCGATCGCCGCCACCGGGGTCGCGCCGTCATAGGCGAGCGCGCCGAAGCGCGAGAAGGCCTTCGCCTCGGTCGCGATCCGGGCCCGGTCGTCGTCGAAGCGGAGCGCGAAGATCTCGGCGGCATCGGCATCGCGCATGTTGAGCGCGACATGCAGGAGCCCGCCGCTCGACAGCGGCCGCAGGGTCACCATGCGCCGGGCTCACCAGTTGAAGGGGTTGTATTCGCCGTCCGTCCGCCGGGGCCGCGTGCCGGCGCGGGCCGGCGGCGTGGCGGCGCGGCGCAGCATCATCAGCGCATAGCGCGTCGCCGACAGGAGGTCGTCGCGCTCCGCCACCACCAGCCCACCCTTGCGGTGATACAGGCGGTACTCCTCGAACCAGTCCGTCAGATGCCGCGCGACGCGGAGCCGCCCCTGCACCAGGCGCTCCTGCATCAGCAGGATGCCGGTGCCCAGGCTGTCGCCGCCCTCCTCATGCGTGGCGTGTTCCGCCAGCATGGCGAGGCCGCGCTTGCGATATTCCTCGGCGATCGGCGCCCCGGACAGTTCGCTGCGCTTCGCCCCGTCCTTCGGCCAGGCGAAGGGGACTTCGCCGCCGTGCCGGCCACGGATCACCGTCGCATGCGCCTCGATGGTGCGGTCGGCGGCGCGATAGGCATCGAAGACATAGGCGCAGTCGGTATCGGGATCATGCGCCATCCAGACGGCGGCGGTGGGGTGGCCGATGCCGAAGTCGATGCCGCCGATGCGCCGCCAGTGGCGCGAAAGCCCGCCCGCGTCATAGGCGATCGCGGCCTCGTCGGCGGTGAAGACGCGCCCCTCGCCCAGCAGCGGCACGCCGCGGGCGCGCGCCTCGCGCTCATGCTCGGGATAGGCCGATGCCAGCTGCATGCGTTCCTCCGGGGTGTATTGCGTGGCCTGGTCGAGGGCGAACTGCACCACCGTCCGGCTGGGATCGCTCGACCCGAGGAAGCGGTCGATCAGCGCCGTGCGCCCCATCAGCGGCGTCAGCGTGGCGTAGACGAGGCCCTGCGTGCGGTTGGTGCGCGTCAGCCCCTCGGTGTAGATGTCGAGCCCGGGTTCCTCGTCGAACCAGACCAGATCGATCGTCTCCCCGGCCCATTTTTGACGGCCCTTGCCATACGTCTTGAAGGACAGCAGCGACCGCCCGCCGCGGCGATGGCGCACCTGCGCCGTGTCGACCAGCCCGGCGATGCCGCGGGCGAAGGCGATCGGCCCGATCGCCGCTCGGGGGATGGCGCCGGTGCCGGGGGCGCCGGGGCGGCCGAGCAGCAGGCGCTGGGGATTGTCGCGCGTGCTCTCGCCCGACACGCCGGCCGCCCAGGCGACGACCGGTCCCAGGAAACGCCGCCCCTGCCACCAGGGCGGATAATCCCCGGTCAGGTGCATGGCCAGTTCCAGCGCGCCCGCCGTCGTCTTGCCCAGCTGGTTGCCGGCCAGGAACAGCCGCTCCCGCGCCAGCGCGCCGGCGGCGTGGAACTCGACCTGCTTCGATGTCGGATCGTAGAGATGCAGCCGGGCCATGCTGACGAAGGCCGCCGCCCCGGGCGGGAGGCCGGGCGGGAGAAGCTGGGGCGGGACCTCCGGGGCCGCCGCTGGATCATCCGGCCGCATCCCGTCACCTCCCGACCGCGCCCTGGTCCGTCCCAGGGCGCAATCTCTCACTATGGGAAAATTATCCCATATTATGCCCCGTAGCGCAAGAGATATTTTCGTATCAGGTCATTTTTGCGTTTGAGGGGTGACCCCTGCCCCCCAACCCCGGTACATTCCAACGGCTGCACAGCGACGAGAGGACCCCCCGGAATGGCCGTGATGCCGGTAGTGAACGCGATGCGCAATTTTCTCCGGCTGGAAGCGGCGGGCGGCATCATCCTGGCCGGCGCCGCGCTCTTGGCGCTGATCCTCGCCAATTCGCCGCTGTCGCATCTCTACGGCGCCTTCCTCGACATCCCGGGCGCCGTCATCCTGGGCGATCTCGAGATCAGGAAGCCGATGTTGCTCTGGCTGAACGATCTGTGGATGGCGGTGTTCTTCTTCCTGGTCGGCCTCGAGATCAAGCGCGAGCTGGTCGAGGGCGAGCTCTCCGATCTGCGGGCGGCGGCGCTGCCGATCATCGCCGCCATCGGCGGCATGATCCTGCCCGCCCTGATCTATGCCTCGCTCAACTGGGCGGACGGCGTCGACATCCGCGGCTGGGCCATTCCCGCCGCCACCGACATCGCCTTCGCGCTCGGGGTGATGAGCCTGCTGGGCTCGCGGGTGCCGCTCGTGCTGAAGGTGCTGCTCACCGCCATCGCCATCATCGACGACCTCGGCGCCATCGTCATCATCGCGGTCTTCTACACGGCCGACCTGCATGTCGGCGTGCTCGGCATGGCCGGCGCCGCCACGGTCGTGCTGATCGGCCTCAACCTCGCCGGGGTGCGCAGCATCGTGCCCTACGCGGTCGTCGGCGCCGTCATGTGGGTCTGCGTGCTGAAATCGGGCGTGCACGCCACGCTCGCCGGCGTCATCACCGCGCTCGCGATTCCGCTGTCGGAAAAGGACGGCCATTCCCCGGCGCGCTTCCTCGAACACGTGCTGCACCCCTGGGTCGCCTTCCTGATCCTGCCGGCCTTCGCCTTCGCCAATGCCGGCATCTCCTTCGCCGGCATCGGCTTCGCCGCGTTGCTGGACCGGGTGACGCTCGGGATCGCGCTCGGCCTGGTCGTCGGCAAGGCCCTCGGCATCTGGGGCTCCATCCGCCTCGCCGTCGCGATCGGCGCGGCGCGGATGCCCGAAGGCGTCACCGAGCGGCAGATCTGGGGCCTCGCCGTGCTCTGCGGCATCGGCTTCACCATGAGCCTGTTCATCGGCGGCCTCGCCTTCGACGACCAGGCGCACGCCGTCGCGGTCAGGCTGGGCGTGCTGACGGGTTCGGTCGTCGCCGCCGTGACCGGCTACATGCTGCTCAGGACCGGCGCCCCCAGGGCGGACTGATACCGCTCGGCGGGGCCTGGACCGATGAGCGGGCAGGAAGTCGAGTGCTTCCCGGAATTCGGGGAGTTCCGGCGCGGCTGGCGCCGGCTCGCCTTCTTCTATGATCCGCTGCCGGAAAGCGGGTTCATCCCGCGCGAAAGGATCGCGAGCGATGTGGCGGCCGGGCGGCTGGTCGCGCGGGAGATGCGCGTCTGGTCGCATCGCCGCGGTCACGAGGCCCGCTGGATCGCCGTCCTGTTCGTCGCCCCGCCCGCTGAAACCTGGCGGCTCGTGAAGGCCATGCGCATCACGCGGATGCTCCATGGCGGAAGGTTGCCCGATCCCGACTGGTCCGACCGGGCGATGGCCGAACTCATCGGCTATTCCCTCGCCAGCACCCGCGCCTATCTGGCGCGGGAACGGAAGCTCTATCGGCGATGGCGGCTGGAACGGCAGCGCAAGGAGCGGCGGCGCGTTTGGCACCGCTCCCGGGGAATGGTGGCCTTCCGCACGTCAGGCGGCCGCTGATTCCGCGGCACTCGATGGCGCCTGCCGCCATCCGCCCAGCACCCAGACGAAGCGGAAGACGGGTCTCTCCCCCTCGGCCGCCCTCGGCTTCAGCCGGGCGAGCGCCGGCCAGTCGAAGGCGAAGCCCGGATGCATCGCCTGCAGCGCCGCCGCGGCGGCGAGGCGAAAGCGCATATCGAGCGCCGGCGAGAACGCGACCTGCCGGCGTTCCCAGCTCGACAGGTGCACCTTGGTGATCTCGAGCCGCGCCGCCAGCGCCGCCTGGGTCAGCTCCAGCACCCGCCGCACGAACCGCCCTTCCGGCCCGTCCAGCTTCAGCGGATGCGCGAGCCGCGCCTGGGCCAGCCGGGCGGCGAGGTGTTCCTCGTCGGCGACGACATGGCCGGCGGCGGCGCAGGCCGCGTCCTCGCAGGTGAAGCGGCAGACCCCGCCCTCAAGCGTGACCCGCAGCCCCTCGACATAGGCCTCGAAGCCCGGCACCGCCTCGCCCCGCACCGGCCCGCCGCAGCGCCCGCAGGTGAAGGCCGGCCGCGGGGTCATGCCCCGCCTCCCTTCTTTCCCACCGCGGCGTCGATGGCGCGCAGGCGGTCGAGATCGGCGCGGCTGAAGCCCATGCGGCCCAGTTCCTTGATGAACACGCGCTCGGCGAAGATGCGGGGCAACAGGCCGTCGCGTTCCAGCACGCGCAGCCACTCGACCACGCGGGCCTGGGCCTCCTCGCGGCTCGCCGGCGGGGTGGAATCGTCCACGCCCTCGATCGGCGGGATGGAGAAGCCGGCCGAACGGCCGCGCGCCACCTCGGCCGTCACCGCCGCGCCCCAGCTGCGGCAGCGCGCCGCCGCGTCGCGCAGCGCCCGCAGCACCGCGTCATGCGCGGCCCTCGTCGTCTCGCTCATGCCCTCGTCCGGCGGGGCCCAGTTCCGCCGCCTGAGCGGCTTCTTCGGTGCGGGCTTCTCCGGCTCCAGTGCGGCCGCCGCGGCGCGCGAGATGAACTTGCCCTCCTTGTCGCGCGGCTTCTCCCGGGCGTCGTGGGACGGCTTCGCATCCACGGCCAGTTCGGCCGCGACGAGCTTGTCGCGGATCTTCTTCATCGCTCTCATCCTCTGCTTGCTGGTTGAAGGCTGCCGCCGGGGCGGCTTCTGATGATCTAAAAGGCATTACTTGTGCGGCGAATAGTGATCTTTAGATCATTGAAATTGAGGTGTTTAATGATCTATAAGTGATCGAATGGATACCGCACCCGCCCGCAAGGCCCTCGACAGGCGCCTCGCCCCCCTCCGCCCGGCCGATGCCTGGTCGGTTCCGTCACGCGGATGGGCAAGGGCCATCCGCGATGCGCTCGGCATGACCACGGCGCAGCTCGGCCGCCGTCTCGGCATGACGCAATCGAATGTCGTGCGCCTGGAGCAGGCGGAAGCCCGGCAGGCGATCACGCTGCAGAGCCTCGATCGGCTGGCCCGGGCCCTCGACTGCACGCTCGTCTACGCCCTGGTCCCGAACCGCCCGCTCGAGCAGACGGTGCGGGACCGGGCAGCGGTGATCGCGGCCCGGCACCAGCGGGCGGCCGGGCATTCCATGCGGCTCGAGGATCAAGGCATCGACCGCGCGGAAGAGGACGCACAGACCGAGGCGCTGGTGCGAAACCTCCTCGCCGGCACCCCCTCGCGGCTGTGGGACGAACCGGACGCGTGACGCGGGACCCTCTGCTTCCCGCGGACGGCGCGGCGACACCCCTGTCGCCGGACGAACGGCAAGGGTTGATCCCGAGCTATATCGCCCTTCGCCGCGAACTGAACGAAGCCGAGCAGCGCGGCGTGCTGGCGGCGGAGGCATGGGCCTTCGTCCGGCGCCGGCCCGTGCTCGACGAAAAATTCCTGCGAACCCTGCACAAGCGGATGTTCGGTGATGTCTGGACCTGGGCCGGCAGCTATCGGCGCACCGCCCGCAATATCGGTGTGGACACCTGGCGCATCCCCGTCGATCTGGCCGAGCTTCTCGGCGACACCCGCTTCCGGATCGACCACGCGGCCTATCCGGCCGACGAGATCGCTGCCCGCTTCCATCACCGGCTGGTCTGGATCCACCCCTTTCCCAACGGCAACGGCCGTCACGCCCGGCTCGCCAGCGATCTCCTGCTGGTCTCGCTCGGCCGGCCGCGCTTCACCTGGGGCAGCCTCGGCCTGATCGCGCCCGGCGCCACCCGCCGGGCCTATGTCGAGTCGCTGCGCGCCGCCGATCGGCATGACTACGAACCGCTCATGGCATTCGTGCGAAGCTGACGGTTCCGGCTCCAGGGCTTCCCCGCGGACGCCTCACCCGCCGTTCGCGGTCATCCGCGGCAGGATCGCGGCCACCGTGCAGGGCAGGGGCTGGTTCTGCACCACGCTGACGCGGGCGGCGCGGTCCCAGCCCTTGGGGAAGACGAGGCGCTTGCCGCCGGTGAAGAGGGGCGGCGCCGCGTCCATCGGATCGGCGCTGCCGCGGAAGGCCACCTGTTCGAGGGTGGTGTCCGAAAACCCCACCTCGGCCCCCAGCGTATCGACGAAGCGGATGCCGGCCGCGTGCAGCCGCCGGCGCGATTCCGTCCCCGTCGCATCGGGCAGCGCCGCGTCGAGATCCATGGTCTCGAGCAGGCTGCGGTAGGGAAGGCCCACCACCACCCGCGCCCCGGGCCGGTCGAGGTCGACGCCCCCCGCGCTCACCACCCGGTCGGGATGCGCCGCCCCGTCGACGGTGATCGCCACCGTCTGTCCTTCCAGATGCGACAGGCCGGAGACGCTGCCCGCCGTCAGCGCGAAGGCGCTGCTGGCGACCCCCTGCAGCCCGGCCGGCACGGCGCTCGCGAGCGTCACGCTCACCACGCTCGCCGAGCCATGGGCGCTCACCACCACCCGCGCCGGCGGGCGCGCCGGATCGGGATCGGCGATCAGCCAGGTCCGCCCGACCAGCCCCGGACTGAAGGGCGCGTGTCCCGTCGCGGTCAGCGTCTTGCTCGCCCCCGCCGTCCAGGCCCCGGCACCGGTCAGCGTCAGCGTCTTGGTCACGTCGGTGTTCCAGCCGTCATAGCTGAGTGCCGCATCGGCGAAGAGGGCGCCCGCGTGATCGGCCGGATGCGCCGGCAGGAAGGCGTTCTCCATCACCTCGATCCAGTGCCGGCTGACCCCGCCGATGCTGCGCTCCACGGCCAGCCAGACCTCGTCCTGGCTCGGCCCCGGAATGACGGCGAGCGCGCGCACCTTGCCGCCGCCGCCCAATGTATGACGATGCCAGCCCGACACCTGCTGCTCGGTGAGATAGGTGAGGCCGAGCAGCAGCCCGTCCTCGCGCGCCGCCCACAGGATCGACCAGGGATCCGCCTGGAAGGCGGTTTCCACCAGCGCGCGTTCCATCAGATGGCTGGCGAAGACCGACAGTTCGGGCGACATGAGCGCGTCCGACTGGAAGTCGTAGGCGAGTTCGTAGAGCTTGCGCCCCGACCGCGCCACATGCAGCACCGCGGCACCCACGCGGGCCGGCTGCTGGTCGGCTGATCCGCGCGTGGTCTCGCGGCGCACGTTGATGCTGGAAGGCGTCACCGCCTCGCCCTGTCCCCCGCCGGAGAGCGAGAAGGCCCCGCCCGCCGTGCCCAGCACCAGGGTCTTGCCGGCGCTCATCCAGTGGATGGCGTTCACCCGGTCGTCGGCGATGGTGAAGGTGACGGCGCTGTCGTCGAGCACCTTGCCGTCCGCCGCCTGGCTCGGCGCATGGTTCTCGTAGTCGCCGACCACGCTGCCCCAGACCGTCTGCGGCCGGCCGCGGGTGCCGGCGAAGTAGAGCCGCTCCTCGAAGAACGAGGCGGCCGAGGGCCAGCCGGTCGTGTCCGACCAGGCGCCCAGGCGATACTCGGCCGCCGCCCCGGTGCCGGCGAAATCGGCCGCCACCTCCACCGTCACCGCCATGGCGCCGGCGACCGCGGTGATCCGGCCCCAGCCCCAGGCATCGCCGTGGCGGAGCCGGATGGCGCGGCCCTTGTCGGCGGCGGCGAAGACGGCGACATCCGAGGTCACGGCTACCGCCGCGCCGGCCGTGGCCGCGGTGGAGACGACGCCGGTCTTGCCCGCCGGCAGATAGGGGCCGTCGGTCATGTCGATGCGGGTCAGCGACCAGTCGAACGGGCCCGAGCGCGACAGCTTCATCGGTGGATGGGCGGGATGGACCAGATAGAGCACGTCGGCCGATTGCACCCATTTCAGCTGCGCCAGATCCGCGCCCGCATAGGGCGTGGCGAGTTCGAAGGCGGGGCCGGAGAGGATGCGCACCGCGTCGATGCCGGCTTCGCGCCCCGGTGCGTTCTGCAGGGTGAAATTGACGTGGAAGGTCCCCGCCCCCGGGGTGAAGGCGAAGGCGTGCGTGCCGGGTTCGCTCAAGCTCTTCTGCAGAAGGTCGGCACCGCCGCTCGTGCTGCCGATGCCGAGCACGACCGCGCCTTCCGCCCGGCGCTGCTCGCGCTTCAGCGTGACCGCAATCACATGCGGCGTCCCCGCGCCCGAGGTGGCGACAGCCTGTTCGGCCCGGGCGACGCCCGGTGCCGCCCCGGTCGAGAGCGCCAGATGGCCGGCGGCGTCCCAGGCGATGCCGCCCGGCACGGTGGAGAGATCGCTCCAGCCGGCGATGCCGGCGGCGAAGTCGCCGTTGGTGATCGCAGCACCCGGCGCGGCCAGTTCCAGGCGGCCCCGGTCGCGATAAAAGCGCAAGGACCGGTCGCCGAATTCCAGCACATAGGCCTGCTCGACCGAGAATTCGAAGGGGACGAGGCGCACGGCCGCCTCGTTCTTCGTCGTGGCGACGAAGCGCGTGCCGGGACGGCGCGTCGCAGCACCCTGCGGCAGCGGCAGGAAGTTCTCCAGCCGGCGGCAGGCGGCGGCATGGCGCGCGAGATCGGTGCGGTTCCAGAGCAGCGCCGACCATTCGCCGGCATTGAAGGCGTTGATTCGGGGAGAAAGCGTCGGCATGGCCCTCACCCCCGCGCCTGCAGCCAGTCGACGGCGCGAAGCGCCTCGGCGCTGCCCTCCTGCGCATCGACCCGGCGCGCCTCCGCCAGCTTCGCCTGGTAGAGCGACCAGGCCTGGTTGCCGAGCGCCGACGATCCCGTCAGCCGATAGGCGAGATCGGCGGCGAGCCGTCCCGCCACCGCTTCCGCCAGCAGGGGATCGAAGAAGCCCGGATCGTCGAGCCGGGCGAGATAGAGGATGCGCAAGGGGGCTGCGATGTCGCTGACCACCGTCCGCCCCTCGACCCGCCAGTCGGCGAGATCCTCGTTCTCCACCCGCCACAGCCGCAGGCAGTCGGCGGGCAGCTGGTAGGCGGCGGCGAAGCCCCAGGCGGGTGCCTCGGCCAGCGCCGGCAGGGCCGCCCGGCGCATGGCGGCGTTCCAGGGATAGGCGCGCAGCACCGCGTCGCGCACCGGCGCGAAGTTGCGGTTACACAACCGCCCCGCCTCGCTATTGTCGTTCAGCGAAAGCACGGGGTCGGCGCCCAGGATATCGAGCGCGCGGTTGCAGATCTGGACGGCAGACAAGGTCATGGCCAGGGTTTCCCTTTTCGGTGTCGGGGTGGTTTTGGGGGTGATCGGATGGGGATGCGCCGCGGCGGCGCAGCCCGTGCCGCAGCCGAGCTATTTCGGCACCAAGGAGATCCGCCGCGAGGGCCTGAAGCCCTTCACCAAATGGACGCGGGTGCTGGACCGGCATCCCGAGGACGAGCGCGTGGTGCCGCGCGCCTGCGCCCAGAATCCGGGCAAGCCCTGCCCCTGGAGCCAGTGGCGGCAGTTCATCGACCAGACCAGGGACATGCCCCCCCTGCAGCGGCTCGACGCGGTCAACCGGTTCATGAACCGGCACCGCTATGTCACCGACATCGTCAACTGGGGGATGGAGGACTACTGGGCGACGCCGAACGAATTCGTCACCAAGGACGGCGACTGCGAGGATTTCGCCATCGCCAAGTACTATTCGCTCCGCGCCATGGGCGTTGAGCAGGACTCGCTACGCATCGTCGTGCTGCAGGACCTGAACCTCAGGGTGGGGCACGCGGTCCTGGTGGCGCTGGTGGACGGAAAGGCCTGGGTGCTCGACAACCAGGTCGAGCGGGTGATCGAGGCCGACCGCATCCGCCACTACAAGCCCTATTACTCGCTGAACGAGAAGTCGTTCTGGCTGCATCGCTGAGGGGTGGGGAGACCGCTCCCCGTCCCCTTCGCGTCATTTCCTATTGCGCTATCCGCGGCGCAGTCCGGATCGACGAGATATGGACGATAGCGCCTGATTTCTGCCCGCGCCTCAGGCGGTCTGCCTCACGCCTGCCGGGGAAAGACGCCGGCGCCGCAATCTTCTGAAACACATCGATACGTTGCCGACATCGAATCCGCCTGTCGGCCGGCTAGGAAGGGTCCGCCCACGGCTTCTATGAACGAGGACGCCACGCGATGAGGATTGCCCGCCCCTCCCCTTCCGGCCACGTCGCCGTCATCGCGCCCGTCCGATACGCCGCCGTCGCGCTGTTGCGCGGCGCGGCGCTCGCTTCGGCCATCGTGCTGGCGGCCTGTGCACAGATCCCGGCCGATCCGGAAGACCGCCTTGTCCATGATGAGGCGAACGACCCGGCCGAGCCGGCCAACCGTGCCATCTTCGCCGGCAATCAATGGGTCGACCGCAACGCCCTGCAGCCGGTGGCCCGTGCCTATGGCGAGCATGTGCCGGAGCGTCTGCGCACCAGCCTGCGCAATTTCGCCGGGAACCTGTCGGCGCCCGGCACGCTCGTAAACGACGTGCTGCAGGCGAACTTCACCCGCGCCTGGATCACGGCGCAGCGCTTCGCGGTCAATTCCACGCTCGGGGCCGCGGGCTTCTTCGATGTCGCGACCGATTGGGACCTGCCGGCGCACGAGGCGGATTTCGGCCAGACATTCGGCGTCTGGGGAATCGGCCCGGGACCCAGCGTTCAGCTCCCCCTGCTCGGCCCGTCGAATCTGCGTGACGCCACCGGGCGGGTGGTCGAGTTCGTGGCGAACCCCTTGGGCTTCATCCCGAGCAGCGCCGTACAGACCATCCAGCTGACCGGCACGGGCGTCGGCATCGTGGATCAACGCGCGGGGATGCTGGGCATGACCGACGATCTGGAGAGGAACTCCCTCGACTACTACGCCACGCTGCGGAGCATCCATGCCCAGCACCGCGCCGCCGTCGTGGCCGAGGGCAAGGCCGGGAAACCGGGTGCCGTTGTCGAAATCGGGCCGGTGACGCCCGAACTCGATGAAGATCCGCCGTCGCCGGCCGCCCGATGACCACCGGCGGCCGGCGGCAGCTTGCGCCGGAACCGGCCGGCCGAGGGTAGCTCAGCCCGCCTTCGGCAGCGTTACGGTCACCAGCAGGCCGCCGCCGGGCGCATCGTCCAGGTGAACGCTGCCGCGGTGAGCCAGGACCACATCGCGCGCGATCGTCAGTCCCAGGCCCACACCGCCCGTCGCGCGGTTGCGCGAGTTCTCCAGCCGCACGAAGGGCCGAAAGGCATCCTCGCGCCGCGCCGACGGGATGCCCGGCCCGTCATCGGCAACGGTGATGACGATGACCTCGGCGCCGTCGCGCAGCGACACCCGCACCTCGCTCCCGAACGTGCACCCGTTGTCGATCAGATTGGCGAAGGCCCGGCGCATCGCCACCGGCCGGCAGGACAGGCCGATGTGATCGGGACCGTCATAGGCGACGCGGCACCCCGCGTCGGCGGCGGTGTCGCAGAGGCTGATCAAGAGCGCGCCGAGATCGACGGCGCTGCGCGCCTCTTCCGCCAGCTGGTTGCTGGCGAAAGTCAGGGTCGCGCTCACCATCGCTTCCATGTCGTCGATGTCGGACAGGACCTGCCGCCGCTGGCTCTGGTCCGGCAGATACTCGGCAAACAGGCGCAGCCGGGTGAGCGGCGTGCGCAGATCGTGGCTGATGGCGGCGATCATCTGCAGGCGGTCGTCGACGAACTGCTTCAACCGCCGCTGCATGGCGTTGAAGGAGTCCCCGATCGCCTGCAGTTCCGGCATGTTGAAGGCCCCGACCAGGGCGAGTTCGCGGTCGCGGCCGAGCTTCTCCGCCGCCGCCGCCAGGTCGTCGAGCGGCCTGACGACGCTCCGCGCCACCCAGATGGAGAACAGCGCGATCACGACGATGGCGCAGAGCGGCAGCAGCACGTTGCGGACCATGCGCATGCCTTCCCTGCCGTCGCTCCGGGGCGTCACGACCAGCCATTCCCCGGCGCCGATGCGAAATCCGATGCGCAGGTCGCTGCTCAGCATGTTGTGCTGCAGGTCGTCGATCATCACATCGACCATCACCGTCGGCAGTTCGGGCAGGATGATGACGAGCGAGCGCACCGAGCGGCCGGGATCGTCCAGCTCGGTCGCCGTCAGCATCACGTCTACCGGCGCCAGGCCGAGGGCGGCGGCGATCCGCAGGCGCAGATCGCCGAAGGCGCTCGTTCGCGTCGGCTCGCCGTTCTCCTCGCCGGCGCTCTCGAGCGGCCTATCGTCATCGAAATCCGGCCGCGCGCCGAGCGGGGTCACGTCCAGCCATCGCCGCACCGGCAGCGTCTCCAGCAGCGCCGGCCGCTCGGCCGCGGGCACGGCGACACTGCGATCCCGAATGTCGCGGAGGGTGTCGACCAGCCAGTCGCGCTGGAAGAACATGATCTCCGGCGGCCGGATCACCAGCGGCAGCGCCTCGTCGGCGGCCTTCAGGGCCAGCAGGCTGCCGACGACCACCAGCCCGATACGGGGAGCGAGCCTCAACCGTGGCCGGATCATGGCCTTCAGGGGCTTCACGCCGCGTCCTGCAACAGGCTGACCGGCGCGGTGAAGAAATAGCCTTCGTTGCGGATCGTCTTGATGAAGGTCGGGTCTTGCGGATCGGTCTCGATCTTGCGGCGCAGCCGGCTGATCTGAACGTCGATGCTGCGGTTGTAGGACTGGCTCATCCGGCCATGCGCCAGATCCAGGAGCTGGTCGCGGGTCAGCATGCGCTGCGGATGTTCCAGGAAGGCCAGCAGCAGATCGAATTCGCCGCTCGTCAGGTCGGTCAGCGCGCCGTCCGGCGCGTGCAGCGTGCGCCGATTGGCGTTCAGCCGCCAGCCGCCGAACCCGTAGACCGCCGCGACCCTGCGGCCGGCATCGGTGCTGGCGCTGGTCAGCCGCCGGGTGACGGCACGAATGCGCGCCAACAATTCGCGCGGGTTGAAGGGTTTCACCACATAGTCGTCGGCGCCGATTTCCAGGCCGATGATCCTGTCGGTATCGCCGCTCATCGCGGTCAGAAGGATGATCGGCACCGAGCTCGCGGCCCGCATGCGGCGGCACAGCGAAAGGCCGTCCTCGCCCGGCATCATGATGTCCAGCACGATCACGTCGATCCGCGCGCTCGCGCAGATCGCGAACATCTGGCGGCCGTCGCCGGCTTGGACGACCCGCAGGCCGTGATCGGTCAGGAACTGCGCCAGCATGGCGCGGATGCGATGGTCGTCGTCGACGATCAGGACGTGAATTGCGGTCTGGCCCAAGATGCCCTCCGTCCGGACAATATAGCCGGCCGGTACCCGCAGGTGGCGGAACAGCAACATTCTGCAACACGGCGAAACCCCTGCGGCCCGACGGGCGGCAGGGTCTCGCCCTCACGCCGCCTGCTTCAGCTTCAGCCACCCCGCCATCACCGCATAGCGCTCCAGCCCCTCGGCCAGATAGGTCTCGGCCTTGCCATGGCGCCAGCGCCGCGCCGTTTCGATCTCGCGCAGGCTGAGCCCGTCGATCACCACCGCCAGCACCACCTCCAGGACGGGGGGGCCGCCCGCCTTGTGCGCTTCCGACAGCGCCCGGGCCCAGGGGCGGAAGCGGTCGGCATGGGCGATGGCGGCCGCCTCCGACAGGTCGCGGGGGCGTCCGGCACGCACTTCCGACCGCCGCGCGGTGGCGAACAGGCCGGCGCTGAGGGCGAGGAAGACGCGTTCGATCTCGGCCGCGGCGGCCAGCTGCTCCAGGCCGATCAGGCCGCGCTCGTGCAAGCTGCGCAGGGCGCAACGGCGCACCCGCTTTCGGTTGCGGGCAGGCGCCGGACCCCACGCGGCCGCATCGGCCGTCTCCTTCGCCACGGAAAGTCGGAGGGGCTGCTTCTTCCGTGTCACGACACGCTCCTGAGTCAATTTCGTGATAATGACGTATTATGCAACAAATTCGCCCCCATGTCCAGCGTTTTTTGCATTTGGCGGTCTTGCCAAACCTTTGCGCACCCTGCAATAGTCAAGCCCATGACAAAGCAGGGCGATTGGCCAAACCGGCTCCGGGCGTTCCGCAAACGCGCGGGCCTCACCCTCGAGAAGGTCGCGCAGCGGCTCGATCTCTCGATCAGCCAGATCTCGCGTCTCGAGCGCGGGCAGTCCGACCTGACCGGCGAGCGGCTGAAGCAGTTCGCCGAGCTCTACGGCTGCCAGCCGGCCGATATCCTGGGCTCCCGGCCGCGCCAGGTGCCGCTCGTCGGCTACGTGGGCGCGGGCGCCGAGGTCTACCCCTTCGACGATTCGCTGATGGGCGGCGGCCTGGAAGAGGTCGACGCGCCCCCGGGCTACGCCGATGCGATGGTGGCCGTGCGCGTGCGCGGCGACAGCATGTTCCCGGTCTATCGCGACGGCGACATGATCTATTATTCCCGCGATGCCGACTTCACCGAGACCGAGTGCCTGGGCGCGGAATGCGTGGTCAAGGTGAATGACGGGCCAACGCTGGTGAAGACGGTGATGCGCGGCGGGCCGCACGGCACCTTCACGCTCCTCTCCTACAACGCGCCGCCGATCACCGATCGCCGGCTCGAATGGGCCGCGCCGGTGCTCTGGGTCGACAAGCGCCGGCGAGTCAAGTAACCGGCGCCCAAAGCACGTCCTCGATCCGCCCGGCACCGGCCGCCAGCATCACCAGGCGGTCGATGCCGAGCGCTATTCCGGCCGCTTCCGGCATGCCGAACCGCAGCGCGGCGATGAAATCCTCGTCGATCGGATAGGCGAAGCCGAACATCGCCCGCTTCGCCGCCTGGTCGGCCAGGAAGCGGTCGCGCTGCACCTCCGGGTCGGTCAGTTCGCCGAAGGCATTGGCCAGTTCCAGCCCGCAGACATAGAGCTCGAACCGCTCGGCGAAGCGCGCATCCTCGGCCTTCGGCCGCGACAGCGCCGCCATCGAGATCGGGTAGTCCTTCAGCACGCAGGGATGCGGATGGCCGAGGCCGGGTTCGATCCGTTCGAGGAAAACCCGGAAGAACAGATCCTCGAAAGTATCCGTCTCCACCCTGCGCACCCCGATCGCGTCGCACTGCTCAGCCATGCCCTTCGCGTCGGTCGATCCGTCCGGCCGCAGCAAGGGATCCAGATCGATTCCCGCATGCCGCCGGAACGCCTCCAGCACGCTCAGCACCTCGATCCGCGACGGATCGGCCTCGCATCCGCGCCAGCGCAGTGCCGGCTGCCCCGCCGCGCCCAGCGCCGCCACGAGCAACTCCCGGCATTCCTCGATCAGGCCGGTATAGGCGGCATCTGGCCGATACCATTCCAGCATGGTGAATTCGGGATGATGCGTATCCGCGCGCTCGCCGTTCCGCCATACCCGCGCGAACTGGAAGATCGGCCCGGCCCCTGCCACCAGCAGCTTCTTCATGGCGAATTCCGGCGAGGTATGCAGATGCATCCGCCGCCTGCCGCCGTCGGGGGACTGCAGGTCGGTGTCGAAGGCGATCAGATGCGGCTCCATCCCCGGCGACACCTGCAGTGCCGGGGTCTCGACTTCCGTATAGCCGCGCGCGGCGAACCAGGTTCTGAGGGCGGCCAGGACACGGCCACGCGCCTGCAGATGGGGGCTACGCGCGGCAAAAGCGACGGGGTGCCACCAGGATGTTGCCGTCATCGCAGACCTCTGTTCTACCGCGTTGGACTTTAGCGAAACGCCTGCCTAAATTCCGCGCCAACTTCGGCCCCCCACAGGATTCCTGATCATGAAGGTCAATGCGAGCGCGCTGCGCGCCGGCAATGTCATCGACGTCGACGGCAAGCTGTATGTCGTCCTGAAGGGCCAGAACATCAGCCCCGGCAAGGGCGGCACGTTCATGCAGGCGGACCTGCGCGACATCCGCACCGGCGTGAAGCGCGACGAGCGCTTCCGTTCGACCGAGCAGGTCGAGCGCGTCAGCCTGGAGGATCGCGAGTACCAGTTCCTCTACAAGGACGGCGAGCAATACGCCTTCATGGATACCGAGAGCTTCGACCAGGTCAGCGTCAACGCCGACGTGGTGGGCGATCAGGCGATCTACCTGCAGGAAGGCATGAAGTGCAACGTGCGCACCTTCGAGGGTCTGCCGCTGACGGTCGAACTGCCGCAGACCTGCATCATGGAGATCGTCGAGACCGAGCCCGCTTCCAAGGGCCAGACCGCCTCGTCCTCCTACAAGCCGGCGAAGCTCGAGAACGGCGCCCGCGTGATGGTGCCGCCGCATGTGGCGCCCGGCACCAAGATCGTGATCAACATCGCCGAGGGTACCTATCTCGAGCGCGCCAAGGGCTGATCGGCTTCAGCCGCCGCGGGACCGGACGGTCTCGCGGTGCAGGATGTAGAGACCCGTGGCGATCACGATCACTGCGCCCACGGCCGTCGTCCAGGCCGGCACGTCCTGCCAGATGAACCAGCCGAATCCGGTCGCCCACAGGATCGCGAGGTAGTCGAACGGCGCGATGATGGACACCGGGGAGAGCTGGTAGGCGCGGGTGATCAGCAGATGGCCGATCCCGCCGAGGCAGCCGATGGCAACGAACAGCGCCCAGTCGGCCCCCGAGGGCGAGATCCAGACGGCCGGCAGCAGCAGGCCGAAGACCAGCGTCGCCCCGGCCGTGAAATAGAACACGATGGTGCCCGAAGCCTCGGTCTCCGACAGCTTGCGCACGAGGATGATGCCGCTGGCGTAGAGAACGGCGCCGAGGAGTGCAACCAGCGCGCCCGGCTGGAAACTGCCGGGCCCCGGCTGCACCATGACCAGGACCCCGACGAAGCCGATCGACACGGCCGACCAGCGGCGGATGCCGACGCGCTCGCCCAGCAGCCAGGCCGAGAGCGCGGTGAGGAAGAGCGGCGCAGAGAAGCCGATCGCCACCACATCGGCGAGTGGCAATTCCTTGAAGGCCCAGAAGAAACAGAAGAGCGCGCAAGCTCCAATGCCCGATCGCGCCAGATGACCGAGCGGACGGCTGGTTTTCAGCAAGGCGAGGCCGCCGTTCTGCCACAGGAAGAATCCGAGCGGCAGGAAGGCGAAGAGGCTGCGGCAGAAGATGATCTGCACCGTCGGATATCGCGCGCTCATCCACTTCACCAGCATGTCCATGATGCTGAATACGGTGACGGCGAGAAGCTTCAGCGCGATGCCGCGGCGGATATCGGCCCGGGAGTCGAGCGGAGAGATGAAGGTTGAGGTGCTCATCGGGAGGGCTCGGCTCGGCTGAGCCTACCTTCTCGCGGCCGGCGCGCCGACAGGCAAGCGCCGAATACGCATGCAAGCCCTGTGCGGAAGGAGACCCCCTCGCCCATCCCGGGCGAGGGGGATGAACGCGCGGTTCAGAACATCAGCGGTTCGGTCACCCGGACCCACTTTCCGCCCTTCACCTCGGCCAGGAAGGACGAATTGGCCCCCTGCCGGACGTTCGGGCCGAAATTGACTTCCGGACCGTTGAAGATGTCGCGATAGCCTTTGATCGATTCCATGCCCTTGACGAAGGTGTCGACGGTGAGGTTGGGCCCGGCACGATCGAGGGCTGTGACGGTCAGATCGGCGCCGACATAGCCGTAGACTGCGCCGATGTTGGGATCGATCTTGTACTTCTCCTTGTACTTCTGCACGAAGCCGCGAACGAGCGCGTTCGGGCTGTCACCATAGGGCATGTCCGTCAGGCCCATCGTGTAGAAGCCCTCCATGCCCTGGGCCGCTCCGACCACGAGGTCATAGGCTGCCGCGGAGCCGACGAAAGCGACATCGGTCCAACCCATCTTCCGGGCGGTGTTGTAGGGAACGATGGTGTCGCGGACGATGGTTCCCATGGCGACGAAGTCGCACTTCGCCGAGCGCAGTTTGGTGATCGAGGCGGTGAAATCCTGATCGGTCGGCTTGTGCGCGGCCACTTCGGCGATCTTGATGCCGAGCTTCTTGGTCTGCAGTTCGGCACCTTCCAGGATCTCCTTGCCGAAGTCCGTGTCCTGGTACATCACGCAGACGTTCTTGCTGCCCTTGGTCTTCACGAAGTAGTCGATCGCCGAGCGGATCTGGTCGACGTAGGAAGCCGCGTTGTAGAACTTGATCGGCACGTAGGGCTCATACATCGAGCGCGCTGCCGAAAGCGGGAACAGGTTCGGCACATTCGCAGCGAACTGATCCTTGAAGCAGGCGTTGTTCATCGGCGTGCCGAGCGGCGCCACGAACGCGAAGACCTTGTCGCGGTTGATCAGCTTGTTGCAGGCCTGCACCGCCTTCGGCACCTGATAGGCCTGATCCTCGATGATCAGTTTGATCTTGCGACCCTGCACCCCGCCAGCAGCGTTCACTTCCTCGAAGCGCATCCGCACCGCGTTGGAGGAGGAGACCCCGTAGGTCGCGGCCACCCCCGACAGGTCGGTATGCATACCGAAGGTGACTTCAGATTTCGTCACACCGCGGATCTGCGCCGAGGCGCCGGCCGCCATAGCCGCCGCGAGCACGGCGGCACTCACTCCCAATACCACTCGCATCGTCGAACCTCCCTTTATGCGGATTGCCGCCGACGAGCGGCATCCTGGAGGAAGACTAGCACCTGCGAAGGCTGGCCGCAGCCCCGAAAGAAGAACCCCTCCCCCGGCGAAATGTCGAGGGAGGGGGATTATAATAATCAATCGATCAATACTTGTTGATCGATTGATAAAATTGTTTGCGCTCAGAAGCCGAGCGGCTCGGTCAGCTTCACCCACTTGCCTGCCTTGGAAACGACCAGGAAAGCCTGAGCGGAACCGAGGTGCTTGTCCGGGCCGAAATTCAGCTCGGGGCCCCCGAAGCGGTCGCGGAAGCCGGTGATGCCTTCAATAGCCTTCGTCAGGGTCTCGACCGTCAGGTTGGGACCCGCCTTGTCCAGCGCCGCCACGGTGATGTCGGCGGCGTTGTAGCCATAGACGGCACCCATGTTCGGGTCCTGCCTGAAGCGTTCCTTGTACTGAGCGACGAAGGTCCGCATCTGGGCGTTCTCGCTGTCGGCATAGGGCATCTCGGCGAGCCCCATCGTGTAGAGGCCTTCGGTGCCCTGGGCGGCAGCGACGAAGACGTCGTAGGTGGCCGACGAACCCAGGAAGTCGACGTCGTTCCAACCCATCTTGCGTGCGGTCGCATAAGGGACGATCGAATCTCGAACGATCGTGCCCATCACCACGAGGTCGCACTTCGCCTGACGCAGCTTGGTGATCGGCGCGGTGAAATCCTGGTCGGTCGGCTTATGGGTCGTAACCTCGGCGATCGTGAGGCCCAGCTGCTTGGTCTGGATGACAACTCCCTCATGCACCTCCTTGCCGAAGTCGGTGTCCTGGTACATCGAGCAGATGGTCTTCTTGCCCTTGTTCTTGACCATGTAGTCGACGCCGGCACGCACCTGATCGACATAGGAGGCGTTGGCCTGGAACTTGAGCGGATGCAGGGGCTCGTACATCGAGCGCGCGGCAGTGATCGGGAACAGGCTCGGCACGTTGGCCGCCAGCTGATCCTTGAAGCAGGCGTTGTTCATCGGCGTGCCGATGGCGACGATGAAGGCGAAGACCTTGTCGCGATTGATCAGCTTGTTGCAGGCCTGCACGGCCTTCGGTACCTGATACGCGGCATCTTCCAGGATAAACTTGATCTTGCGGCCGTGAATGCCGCCCTGCGCGTTCACGTCATCGAAGCGCATCTTCACGCCGTTGGTGGACGACACGCCGTAAGTGGCGGCCGGCCCCGAGAGATCGGTATGCGCGCCAAAGATGATTTCAGTCTTGGTGACGCCCTTGACCTGCGCGCTCGCCGACACGGCGGACGCAATCACTGCCGCCGCGGCGATCGCACCCGCCGCGAGCATGGATACCTTGCCCATCTGGTTCCTCCCTTATTCCGGACCACGGTAAGAGGCTTCCTGAAGCGAAGCCTGACGGCAGACTACAGGATCACCGATGCGACTGTCAGCGGTAACTGATCGGGCAATCAGGAGCCGGGCGCCGAATCCGCCATGGGTCCGGCCGGCTCGATCCGCGGATTTTCGGCGCGGGATATGTGCGTGTCCGGCGTGATCGTCAGAAGCGTCACTTCCGGCTTCGGCTCCTGCCGGTGCCAGAGGCCTTTCGGAACAATCAGCACTTCACCCTTCCCGAGTACCGCAACGTGCCTGCCGTGCGCCGTCAGGATGGTGATCTCCACCGCGCCGGCCAGCACATAGAGCAGTTCGTCGCCGGTGCCGTGCCGTTCCCAAGGGGTCAGACCCGAAAAACTGCCCGCATAGAGGCCGCCGCCATCGAAGGTGGCGAGGCGCGGAAATGCCGATGCCGCCTCCTCCTCGGTGGTCGCGTTGGAGACGCGGAGAGTCGGAAGCCCGGTCAGGGCGCCCGCGACGTCGATCGGATGCATGTCTTGTCCTCCTGCCAGGCCAACATGCCGGCCGGCGAGGGAGGCGTATTGAACGAATGGCACCCGCGCGCCTTCAGGCAGCGACCGGCATGTTGCTGTCGACGCTTCAATGGGACGCGGTCGTCACGCCCGAGAACGCGCGTATGTCGTGGATCGGATGTTCATGCCGACCGTGTGAGGGCTGCGGCCGATGGTAGCGAACGTCGCCCCAGCCCGCCCGCGCCGGTCCCCGCTAGGCTTCCGCGTACATCCCGTCGATCATGCCCTTGTACTTCTCGCTGACGAATTTGCGCTTCAGCTTCATCGTCGGCGTGACCTCGTCGTCCTCGGCCGTCAGCTGCTGCTCGATGAGGCGGAACTTCTTGATCGTTTCGACCCGGGCGAAATTCCTGTTCACCTTCTCGATTTCGGCCTCGATCAGGGCCAGGACAGCAGGCGCGCGGCAGAGCGAGGTGAAATCGGTGAACGGAACGTTCGAATCCTGCGCGTGCTTGGAGACGTTGTCGTAGTCGATCATGATCAGGCAGGACAGGAACTTCCGCTTGTCGCCGATCACCACCGCGTCCGAGATGTAGGGAGAGAACTTCAGCTGGTTCTCGATCTCCGAAGGCGTGATGTTCTTGCCTCCGGCGGTGATGATGATGTCTTTCATCCGGTCGGTGATCTTGACGTAGCCCTGATTGTCGATGAAGCCCACGTCGCCGGTATGAAGCCAGCCTTCCTTCACGGTCTCGGCCGTCTTCTCGGGCTGGTTCAGATAGCCCATGAAGACGTGCGGCCCTTTCAACAGGATCTCGCCTTCCGGGGAGATCTTGACCTCGGTGCGCGGCGCGCCGACGCCCACCGTCCCGAGCTTGATCTGGTCCGGCATCGCGGTCGCCAGACCGCAATTCTCGGTCTGCCCATAGACTTCGCGCATGTCTATGCCGAGCGCCATGTACCACTTGATCAGATCGGGTGAGATCGGCGCCGCACCGGTGCCCGCCCAGCGGATCCGCTGAAGGCCGAGCACCCGCTTGATGTTGTCGAGCACGAGATAGTCGGCGAGCGCATGCAAGAGCTTGAGGCCCGCTCCCGGCTCCGTACCCGCGATGCGGTGCTCTGCCACCCGCAAGCCGGTACCGATCGCCCAGTTGTAGGCGGTCCGGCCGAGCCAGGTCGCCTCTTTCATCCGGATGGTGATGCCCGAATAGAAGCGCTCCCAGATCCGCGGAACCGCGAAGAAGAATGTCGGCGCGACCTCGCGGATGTTTTCGGTGACCGTGTCGATGCTCTCCGCGAAATTCGGGATCGCGCCGGTCCGCAGCGGCAGGAATGCCGTGAAGGTGCGCTCGGCGACATGACAAAGCGGCAGGAAGGCGAGCTGCTCCTCATCCTCGCTGTAGGGGATGAAGGCGTCGGCATTGGCGAGCTGGAAGACGATGTTGCGGTGCGAGAGCATCGCGCCCTTGGCCGGACCGGTGGTTCCGGACGTATAGACCAGGATGGCGAGATCCTCCGCCCCCGGTTCGGCAAGCAGCCGCTCCCAGAGGCCGGGATTCTGCGAATCGTACTGACGGCCCAGCGCCTGCAGCGCTTCGAAGCTGATCACCTGGGGATCGCTGAAATCGACCAGACCTTCCATGTCGAAGATGATGGCCTTTTCGAGTGCCGGACATTGCCCGCGCACCTCGAGGAACTTGTCGAGTTGTTCTTCGTTCTCCACGAAGATGAAGCGCGAACGGCTGTCGTTGCAGATGTATTCGACCTGCTTGGCCGAATCCGTCGGGTAGATGCCGTTGGAGATTCCGCCGACGCCGAGCGTGCCCATATCGGCGTAGAGCCATTCTGGGATGGTTTCGGCTAGGATCGAAACCACATCGCCACGACGGAGACCGAGCGAGACAAGCCCCATCCCAGCGGCGCGCGCCCGCTCGCCATACTCCGCCCAACTCGTGGAGCGCCAGATGCCCAGATCTTTTTCCCGGAAGGCAGTCCGGCTGTCGCGCTTCTTGACCTGATGCCAGAACAGCTTCGGCACCGTGTCGCAGCCCTCGACTTCGATACGTTCCAGTGCCGCCGCGTTCACATGCACGTTCATCGCCGGCTCCTCCCTGATTGGCCGGTTGATCCCTTATGGCTCGTGTCTTAGCGGGTTTGGGGAGAAAACGGTAGGGGCAGCCGTGGCGAGACGGGCGGTTTCGTGACATGGTGCGCGCCCGGAAATCCATGAGCCCCCGGAGGGAAGAAACCATGTACGCGGACGTATCGCTTCACATCGACGGCGCCTGGGTAAAGGCGGCCTCTGGCAAGACCATCCCCGTGATCAACCCGGCGACCGAGGAAGTGATCGGCAAGGTGGCGCATGCGGGCCGCGACGACCTGGACCGGGCGCTCGCCGCGGCCGACAAGGGCTTCAAGGCTTGGCGCAAGGTCTCCGCCTTCGACCGCTACAAGATCATGCGCAAGGCCGCTGATCTGCTCCGCGCCCGCGCCGACGACATCGCCAAGGTGATGACCCTGGAACAGGGCAAACCGCTGGCCGAGGCCAAGGGCGAGACGCTCGCCGGCGCCGATGTCATCGACTGGTTCGCCGAGGAAGGCCGGCGCGCCTATGGCCGCGTCATTCCCGCCCGGGTCGACGGCGTGCATCAGCTGGTGATCAAGGAGCCGGTGGGTCCGGTCGCCGCCTTCACGCCCTGGAACTTCCCGATCAACCAAGTGGTGCGAAAGGCCTCGGCCGCACTCGCCACCGGCTGCTCGATCATCGTGAAGGGTCCGGAAGAAACACCAGCCGCCTGCGCCGAACTGGTGCGCGCCTTCGTCGATGCCGGCGTACCCGCGGGCGTCATCAACCTCGTCTACGGCGTGCCGGCGGAAATCTCCGAATACCTGATCGCCCACCCGGTCATCCGCAAAGTGACTTTCACCGGCTCCACCGCCGTCGGCAAGCAGCTCGCCGCGCTCGCGGGCCAGCACATGAAGCGGGTCACGATGGAGCTGGGCGGCCATGCACCGGCCATCGTCTTCGAAGATGCCGATGTCGATGCGGCCGTGAAGATTCTTTCCGCCAACAAGTACCGCAATGCCGGGCAGGTCTGCGTATCGCCCACCCGCTTCCTGGTGCACGAGAAGGTTTATGAGCAGTTCGTCGACGGCTTCACCGCCGCCGCCAAGGCGCTGAAAGTCGGCGATGGCCTCGATCCCGCCACTCGAATGGGGCCGCTGGCCCATGCCCGGCGAATTGACGCCATGGAGGGCTTCGTAGCCGACGCGGTGGCGAAGGGTGCCAAGATCAGGACCGGCGGCAAGCGCGTCGCCAACAAGGGCTACTTCTTCGAACCGACGGTAATGACCGACCTCGCGCCGGACTCCCGAATCCTGAACGAGGAACCCTTTGGTCCCCTGGCGCCGATCATGTCCTTCAAGGATTTCGAGTCGGTTCTGGCCGAAGCCAATCGGCTGCCCTACGGCTTGGCGTCCTACGCCTATACGAGATCGGTGAAGACCGCGACGGCACTCTCCGACGGGATCGAGAGCGGCATGCTGTCGATCAACCATCACGGCCTTGCATTGCCGGAGGTGCCGTTCGGCGGCGTGAAGGATTCAGGCTACGGCTCGGAAGGCGGCTCGGAAGCGATCGAGCCCTATCTCGTCACCAAGTTCGTGACCACCGCGAGTCTCTGAAGGATAAAGAAAAACGGCCGGGGATCGCTCCCCGGCCGTTCGCAGTTCTCTGCATGTGCGCTAACGCCAGGTCTTCTTCTTCTTCCAGCGCCGGGCGCCGCGCGCACTCTCTTCCTTGATGCCGAGGTAGAATTCCTTGATGTCGTCCTTCTCGCGCAGCCGTGCGCAGGTATCCGCCATGACGATGCGGCCGACCTCGAGCACATAGCCGAAATCCGCCGTGTTGAGCGCCATGTTGGCGTTCTGCTCCACGAGAAGGATAGTCACGCCGCGCTCGCGGTTGATGCGCGTGACGATCTCGAAAATATCCTTGGTCAGCTTCGGCGAGAGGCCGAGCGAGGGCTCGTCCAGGAGCATCAGCTTGGGCTGCGACATCAGCGCCCGGCTGATCGAGAGCATCTGCTGCTCGCCACCGGAAAGCTGGCCGGCGCGCTGCTCGGAGCGTTCCTTGAGCACCGGGAAATACCCGTAGACCGTCTCGATGTCCTTCGCCACCCCATCGGGATCCCTGCGCGTATAGGCGCCCATGCGCAGGTTCTCGCGCACCGAGAGGAACGGGAAGACCTCACGTCCCTCCGGCACATGGCTCATGCCGAGACGCATGACCTTGTCGGGATCCATGCGCTGGATTTCGCGGCCCTCGAAGACGACGCTGCCCTTCTGGGGATCCATCACGCCGGAGACGGTCTTCAGTACCGTCGTCTTGCCGGCCCCGTTGGCACCCAGGATGGTGACGATCGCACCTTGCGGCACATCGAATGAGACGCCACGGATTGCCTGGATCGGGCCGTAGAAGGTCTCGATATTGCTGACCTTGAGAACCGGTTCGGCCATGGCTTCAGCCCCCCAGATAGGCGCGAACGACTTCGGGATGGCTCTGCACCTCCGAAGGAGTTCCCATGGCGAGCGGCCGGCCGTAGCTGAGCGCGAGGACGCGATCGGAGACCGCCGACACCAGGCTCATGTCGTGCTCGACCATCAGCACGGTGACCCCGAGGAGATTCTTGATGTCCTGGATCCAGAAGGCCATGTCCTCGGTCTCCTCGACGTTGAGACCCGAGGAAGGTTCGTCGAGCAACAGCAGCTTTGGGTCGGTGCAGAGCGCGCGCGCCAGTTCGACCACCTTGCGCACGCCATAGGGCAGATTGACGATGTAGGTCTCGCGGTACTGCTGCAGGTCGAGGAAGTCGATCACCTTCTCGACGGCTTCGCGATGCTCGAGTTCCAGCTTCCGAACAGACGGCAGAAAGAGGAGCTCGCTGAAGAAATTCGATTTCTTGTGGGCATGGCGCGCCAGCAGCAGGTTCTGCAGCAGCGTCGCGTGCTCAAACAGCTCGATGTTCTGGAAGGTCCGCGCGATGCCGAGCGCCGCGATCTTGTGCGGTGGCGCATTGGTGATGTCCTGATCTTCGAAGATCAGTTTCCCCTCGCTCGCGTCGTAGATGCGGCTGACCAGATTGAAGATCGTGGTCTTGCCGGCGCCGTTGGGGCCGATGATCGTGAAGACCTCGCCCTTCCGCACTTCGAAGGCGACGCCGTCGACCGCCTTGATGCCGCCGAAATTGATCGCGAGGTTGTCCGCCTTGAAGAAGGTCACCGGAAGCGCTCCGACTTCATGTAGGACTTCTGTCGCTTGAAGGTCGCCCGCTTGTACATCGGGAACATCGAGAAATAGAGCTTGATCTTGAGCCAGCGGCCATAGATCCCGAGCGGTTCCAGCAGGATCACCAGCACCAGGATGAGACCGAAGATGCCCGCCTCGATGCCGGGCTTCTGCAGGATCCACCGCAGTCCGTCGCCGGCCCAGGCAATGACCGCGACGCCGCTCGACGTCGCCAGCGCGTTCAGGCCGTCCGGCACCTCGTCGCGCAGAATCGAGATGGTGGGCGGCAGCAGTGCCACGAAGATCGCGCCGAAGATCGCACCGTGCAGCGACCCGAGACCGCCGACGATTACCAGCAGCAGGAACTGGATCGAGAGGATGACGGTGAAGATGTCGGGGGCCAGATAGGCGATCTTGTGGGCGAAGAGTGCCCCCGCCATCCCCATCAGCCCCGCGGAATAAGCAAACGCCATGGTCTTGTAGAGGGCGAGGTTCACGCCCATCGACTGGGCCGCGATCTCGCTGTCGCGGATGGCGATCCAGGCCCGGCCCGTTGGCGAGCGCAGCAGGTTCTTGGTCATCGCGAGCGCCAGGACCAGGAAGAACAGGCACAAGTAATAGAAGGAGATATCGCTCTCGAAGGGGACGCCGAAGATCGACGCCTTTTCGACCGGCATGCCCGCGAAGCCCTGCGTGACGGATTCCCAGCGGCTGAAGACTTCCTGGATGATGATCGCGAAGGCGAGCGTGGAAATGGCGAGGTAGATCCCCGTCATCCGCAGCGCCGGTAGCCCGACCAGGATGCCCGCCGCCACGCTGAGCAGGATCGCCAGCATCATCGCGAAGACGAAGGGGACGCCGTGCTGAATGAAATAGGCGTGCGTGTAGGCGCCGATGCCGAGGAAGGCCGCGTGCCCGAGGCTGACGAGGCCGGTATAGCCGACCAGGGTCATAAGCGACAGACCGCAGATCCCGTAGATCCAGACCCAGGTCACCTCGCCGACGAAGTAGTCGTCGAGTACGAACGGGAGGAGAAGCACGACGACCGCGAGCAGCACGTACCAGAAGGCATCCATCTTGTCTCGGAACAGCTGGATGTCCTGGGTGTAGGAGGTCTTGAAGAGGAAGCGCATGTCTTCAGACCTTCTTCCGGCCGAGGCTGCCGAACAGCCCTTGCGGCCGTACCGCCAGCATGATGAGGAGGGCGACATAGGCCGCCACGTCCTTGAACCCTTCCGGCATGGTGGCGCCCGCGTAGAGTTCGATCAGACCGATAATGATGCCGCCGACCAGCGCGCCGGGGATCGAGCCGAACCCGCCCATGACGGCGGCCGCGAAGGCTTTCAGGCCGATGAAGCCGATGTTGATATCGATCAGGGAGACAGGAGCCAGCAGGATGCCGGCCGCGGCGGCGACCCCCGCCGAGATCGCCCAGATCATCGAGAACACCATCTTCACCGGAATGCCCATGTAGTAGGCGGCCAGCTGGTTCTGGGAGGCCGCCTGCATGGCGACGCCGATTCGGGTATGGGTGAAAAAGGCGTAGAGCAATCCGCACAGCAGCACCGTGCCGACGATGATCGACAGGTATTCGTGGCTGACCGTGACACCGACGATGTTGGTGACATTGCCGCTGAAGGGGTTGGGCAGCGTGTAGATCTCCGACCCCCAGGTCACCGACGCGAAGGTGCGGAACATGGCGCCGAGGCCGATGGTGAGCATCACGACGGCAAACTGCGGTTGCCCGATCACCCGCCGGAGAATGACCGAGTCGAGCGTCGCCCCGAATACCGCGAGCACGACGACCGCGATGGCGAAGCCGACCCAATAGTCCAGCCCCCAGAGCACCACGGCCATATACGCCACGAAAGCGCCGAGCATGAGAAGATCGCCCTGGGCGAAATTCACCAGCTCCGTCGCCTTGTAGATCAGGACGAAACCGAGGGCGACGAGGCCGTAGATGCACCCGACCGCGAGCCCGTTCAGCGTCAACTGAAGGAAGATATCCAGTTTCCTAACCCCAGACCTTGCGCGACGGTCTTACGCCGTCGTCTTTGAAGCCATCTCATTCTTGATAGTGCTTATAGCGAGGCGTCGCGCCGGCCGTCAACGCGTCCCTGGGGCATTCGCGGAGAATGCCGGCGCCGGTGGCGCCGCCGCCCCGGCCGTGCGGAAAATGCATGCACCACGGGCAGATCGCGGGGCCTCACCTTGCTTCGCCGCCACCCCTCTGGCATAAGGCGCGCCATTTCCTGCCGCCGGGGGGAACCGTGCGGCGCGGCGTGGTCTGGCCGGACGGACGGCCCAGGCCGGCCGATACCATCAAGTGACGCAAGGGGTTCCGAGAATGACCTATATCTGGTTCGCCATCGCCTGCGGCGTACTGGCGCTCGTCTACGGCATATGGGCCTCGGGCTCGGTGCTGAAGGCGAGCCCCGGCAACGAGCGCATGCAGCAGATCGCCGCCGCCATCCAGGAAGGCGCCTCCGCCTATCTGAACCGGCAGTACACCACGATCGGAATCGTCGGCGTGGTGATCTTCATTGTCTTGCTCTTCGCGCTCGGCTGGAAGGTCGGCGTCGGCTTCCTGATCGGCGCCATCCTGTCGGGCGCGACCGGCTATATCGGCATGAACGTCTCGGTCCGCGCCAATGTGCGCACCGCCGAAGGCGCCCGCCAGGGCATGGCCTATGCGCTGGGCATCGCCTTCCGCGCCGGCGCCGTCACCGGCATGCTGGTGGTGGGCCTGGCCCTCCTCGGCGTCGCCGTCTACTACGTGCTGCTGATCGGGCCGCTCAATGCGACTTCGCGTGAAGTGGTGGATGCTCTCGTCGCGCTCGGCTTCGGCGCTTCGCTGATCTCCATCTTCGCCCGCCTCGGCGGCGGCATCTTCACCAAGGGTGCCGATGTCGGCGCCGATCTGGTCGGCAAGGTCGAAGCCGGCATTCCGGAAGACGATCCCCGCAACCCCGCCGTGATCGCCGACAACGTCGGCGACAATGTCGGCGACTGCGCCGGCATGGCCGCCGACCTGTTCGAGACCTATGCGGTGACGACCGTCGCCACCATGGTGCTGGCCTCGATCTTCTTCGTGGCCGACCCCGCCTTCGCGGCGAAGGCGATGGCCTATCCGCTGGTGATCGGCGGCGCCTGCATCATCACCTCGGTGATCGGCACCTTCTTCGTCCGCCTCGGCGCCTCCAACAACATCATGGGCGCGCTCTACAAGGGCCTGATCGCCACCGGCGTCCTGTCGGCGATCGTGCTCTGGCCCGTCACCTCATGGGTGATCGGCATGGACACGACGATGACCGTATCCGGCAAATCCTTCACCGGCACCAGCCTGTTCTGGTGCGGCATCGTCGGCCTGCTCGTCACCGGCTTCCTGGTCTGGATCACCGAGTACTACACCGGTACCAACTACCGTCCGGTGCAGAGCGTGGCCAAGGCCTCGGTCACCGGTCACGGCACCAACGTGATCCAGGGCCTCGCCATCAGCATGGAAGCGACCGCGATCCCGGCTCTGATCATCTGTGTCGGCATCATCGTCACCTACATGCTGGCCGGCCTGTTCGGCATCGCCATCGCCGTCACCACCATGCTGGCGCTGGCCGGCATGATCGTGGCACTGGACGCCTACGGCCCGGTGACCGACAACGCCGGCGGCATCGCCGAGATGAGCGACATGCCGAAGGACATCCGCAAGACCACGGATGCGCTGGACGCCGTCGGCAACACCACCAAGGCGGTGACCAAGGGCTACGCGATCGGCTCCGCCGGTCTCGGCGCCCTGGTGCTCTTCGGGGCCTATACCTCGGACCTCGACTACTTCGCCGCCCAGGGCAAGCTGGCGGCGAACATCGACTTCAGCCTGAAGAACCCCTACGTGGTGGTCGGCCTCCTGATCGGCGGCCTGCTTCCCTACCTGTTCGGTGCCATGGGCATGACCGCGGTCGGCCGTGCCGCCGGCTCGGTGGTGGTGGAGGTGCGCCGGCAGTTCAAGGAGATCCCGGGCATCATGGAAGGCACGGCCAAGCCCGACTACGGCCGGGCGGTCGACATGCTGACCAAGTCGGCGATCAAGGAGATGATGATCCCCTCGCTGCTGCCGGTGCTGTCGCCGATCGTCCTCTACTTCGTCATCAACGCGATCGCCGACCAGTCCCAGGCCTTCGCGGCGGTGGGCGCCATGCTGATGGGCGTGATCGTCACCGGCATCTTCGTCGCCATCTCCATGACGGCGGGCGGCGGTGCCTGGGACAACGCGAAGAAGTATATCGAGGACGGCCATTTCGGCGGCAAGGGCTCTGACGCCCACAAGGCGGCCGTCACCGGTGACACCGTCGGCGATCCCTACAAGGACACCGCGGGCCCGGCGGTCAACCCGATGATCAAGATCACCAACATCGTGGCGCTGCTGCTGCTCGCCTGGCTCGCGCACTGAGAAGAGCCGCACCGCGAAGGAAAAAGGCCCCGCCGGGCGACCGGCGGGGCCTTCTCCATTCCGGAGATCGGATCGGCCGGCGCTATTTGTTGAACTTGCCGACGTTACCGAACAGCTGCTCGATGAAGCCGAGTTCCTTGCCCTTGGTCGGGGTCACGCGGTCGACCATCTCGACCTCCTTGCCGTCCTTCATGGCATAGCGGCGGACGCCGGCGACCTTCCCCTCTCCGTCGAAATCGATCGCGACGACGCGCTGGTCGACCATCTCCTCGGCGGTGAAGGCCCATTGCTCGGTCTCGCGGGCGATGTAGTACCAGGTGTTGTTGGCTTGGTTGAAGGTCGAGATCGAGGAGGGCGAGCCCAGCAGACGGCGGACATCGTCCTGGGTCTGCTGGCCGGGCTGCAGCAGTTCGACCGTCTCCGGATCCGTCTTGTGGCCGCGAAACTCCTCGCGTGTCGCGCAGGCCCCCAGTCCCATCAGACAGAGCGTGGCTGCGGCAATGAAGCGGCCTTGACGCATCATGGTCCCGTGCTAATCCGTGTTGTGAACGGCTGCGAAATTGGGATCGCGGCGCGCCCCTGTCAACAGGCACCCTGCATATGCCCCTCTGGCCCTTTCGCCGCGATGCCACGGCCGACCGTGCCCACGACATCTATGTCGCCCTGGTCAACCAGGCCCGGCGGCCGGAATTCTACGCCCCGGGCGGGGTTCCCGATTCGGTCGACGGCCGCTTCGAGCTGATCCTGCTGCATGCGACGCTGGTGATCCGGCGGCTGAATGCCGCGGGGCCCGACGGCAAGGTGCTGGCCCAGGCGGTATTCGACGCCTTGTTCGGCGACATGGACCGGAACCTGCGCGACATGGGCATCGCCGATATACGGGTAGGCCGGCGGGTGAAGAACCTGGCGACGGCTTTCTACGGCCGGGCAAAGGCTTACGAGGAAGGCATGGCGGCGGGACAGGAGGCTCTGGCCGAGGCGATCCGGCGCAACCTGCTCGACGGGCCGGCGGCGGCGGCGATGGCCGCCTACGTGCTGCGGGAGGCGGCCCACCTCGCGGGCCAGAGCGATGCGCAAATGATCGAGGGATTGCCGGTTTTCGGCCCGCCGCCTGGGATTTCTAAGGCTTGAATCGGGGGCGCGATATCGCTAGGTTCCGCGCTCCCTGATCAGGGACCCGCGCGCCGGTAGCTCAGCTGGATAGAGCACCAGACTACGAATCTGGGGGTCGGGAGTTCGAATCTTCCCCGGCGCGCCATTCTTCCCGACACTCGTTCTCCGATTTTTCGATCAGGCCGCACAGGGCCTGATATCTCTTTTCGGTCAATGCCTTATCGATTCTACAGCGAAACCGACGCGGAACTGGGCTTCCGCCCGAGGCGGAAGCAGCGTTCCGCTTCGGGGTGGAAGGTGTCGTCTTCATCTGTCCAGGAGCGGCCCTGAGGCGAAGCATAGTGTAGCACAAGACTGATTTTGCCTGAAGTGACCATTTTTGGGGGCGAGCCACCGGAACTGGCGTTCCGCCCAAAATTTCAGATCATCCATCCTTTCGCCAGCGCTCGGCCAGCCTTCACCGGCGCCACGGTCACCCCCGGCCGAAGATTTCGCTTGCACCATACCGATTAGTCGGTATTATACCAACTAATCGGTATGGAGATGGTGATGGCCGACCCGGCGCCGCATGATTCGAAGACGAAGCTGCTCGACGCGGCCATGCGGGTGATCCGCGCCAGGGGCTATGCCGCCACCACGGTGGAGGACATCTGCCGGCAGGCGGGGGTGACCAAAGGCAGCTTCTTCCACCACTTCAAATCGAAGGACGAGCTGGCGCTGGCCGCCGCGGCGCATTGGAACGCGGTGACCGGCGCCGTGTTCGAGACCGCCGCCTATCGCGCCGCGCCCGACCCGCTGGAGCGCGTGCGGGGCTATGTCGCGCTCAGGGCCGAGTTGCTCGACCGCGAGGTCCCCGACTTCACCTGCCTGCTCGGCACGCTGGTGCAGGAGACCTATGCCACCCACCCGCAGATCCGCGCCGCCTGCGAGGCCGGCATGTCGGCGCATACCCTGCCGCTGATCGCCGATATCGAGGCGGCGAAGGCGCTCCACGCCCCAGAGGCGCCCTGGAGCGCCGAGAGCCTCGGCTACTACATCCAGGCGGTGCTGCAGGGCTCCTTCATCTTCGCCAAGGCGACGGGGAGCGCCGACGTCGTCCGCAGCAACCTGAAGCACCTGCAGAGCCACATCGCCTCCCTGTTCGACCAGCCTCCCGCCACCTCCTGAAGAGAAAGGAAGACCACGATGGACACCAGCAAGACCACCACCTCGACCGAGGGCCGCGACCTCGTCCTCACCCGCCTGATCGACGCCCCGCCGGCGAAGGTGTTCGAGGCCTGGACCGATCCGGAACTGATGAAGCGCTGGTTCGTGCCGAGGCCCTGGAGCCTCGCGCGGGCGGAGACCGATGTGCGCCCCGGCGGTTCCAGCCTGGTGGTGATGCGCAGCCCCGAGGGCGAGGAGTTTCCGAACCACGGCGTCTATCTGGAGGTGGTGCCGGGCAAGCGGCTGGTCTTCACCGACGCCTTCACCGAGGCCTGGAAGCCATCGGAGAAGCCGTTCATGAGCGTGGTGCTGACCTTCGAGGAGGAAGCCGGCGGGACCCGCTACACCGCCCGCGCCAGCCACTGGACCGATGCCGATCGCGAGGCGCACGAGAAGATGGGCTTCCACGAAGGCTGGGCCATCTGCGCCGAGCAACTGGCCGAACTGGTGGAGACGCGGTGAGCCCGGCGTCGCTGTCGTCCCGGGCATTCGCCCCGGGACGATCGGCGGCGGACAGCGGCGTCTCGCCCTATTCCTCCGACCTGAAGCCGCGGCTCTCCCGGCAATGCCAGAGGCGGAGGATGAAGATCGTTCCGGCCGCGATCTCGTATCGCAATTCGTAATTCCCGACGATCAGCCGCCGAACCTCGCGCGGCTGATAGGCCTCCAACTTCTCGCCGATCCGCGCGTCGTCCCGACGCCTTGCCCGCCCATCGGATCTCCACTTGCCGGCAGGCGACGGCAAGGGTTTGTCCGTCCCAAGGCTGTCGGCCCATACCTGGACCGCCTGATGATCGATCACGTGCCGGGACTCCACATCCGCCAGAGCTTCGAGCGTCATGCGGTGTCGCTCCTCTTCCCGATCGCGCCAGACAGCCAGCGTCCGCCGCTTCACCCCGCCGTCCGACCGTTCGAGCCGTACCGCCATCGCATTCACCTTCCCGGCCAAATCGTATGGAACACACGTGGCGAACATCGACACCGTTTCCAGCTAACTCCCCGCGAGCCAGAGGAGCGCTTCGTCGAGGCTGCGGAAGGCGCGCACCCGGTCGCCGCGCGCCCCGCTTTCCGTATGCGCCTTGAACAGGCGGACCAGCACCTGGTCGATCGCCTCGGAGACGACGAAGGCCCGGCGCGCGCCGGCGTTGAAGGGCGTGTTCAGGGCGAGGGCGCGCAGGTTCTCGTTCCCCAGGCCCGTCAGGCCGGCATTGCTGAGATCGACCAGCAGCGAAAAGGACGGATCGAATCCCGGATCGGCCTTCAGCCTGTCCTGGTAATTGTGGAACTCGCGCTCGGTGAGGGCGCCGCTGCAGATCACGGTGACGAGCCGCCGCGCCGGATCGATCACATAGATCATCCGGCCGGGGGCCCCTGCATCGTTCCCGTTCGACAGTGGCATGATCCCGCCCCCCAATTCTCCGCGCCCCTGCATTGATAGCCGCTTTCGGCGGCGGTTTCAGCGGGGGTGGGCGGGGGTGGGCGGCGGCGGCCGGCCTTCGGGATCAGAACGGCTTCACCACCACCAGGATGGCGATGACGAGGACGGCCGCCAGCACGAAGACGCCGGCATGGCGGAAGGCGGCGGGCGGCGTCTGGCCGGCGTCATCGCCGAGGCGGCGGAGCCGCCCCGACAGCACGCCGTGCAGCGCCGACAGCAGCAGCACGAAGAGGAGCTTGGCCGACAGCCAGGGGGCGGAGAACAACCCGCCCTGGACGGCGAGCAGGATGCCGATGGCCCAGGTCAGCACCATGGCCGGGGCTGTCACCCGGCCGTCCCACAGCCGCACCGTGGCGATCATCGCCTGGGTGGCCGCGTCGCGCGGGCCGGGGATGGCGACGAGCCGCGCATAGGTGACACTCAGGACAAACAGGCCGCCCATCCAGGCGATCACCGCCGCGACATGCAGGGCCTTGAACCAGAGATAGCTCATGCCGGCCGGCCCGCGGCCATCGCCGCTTCCTTGCGTTTCAGAAGGCCGGCGACGAAGACGGCGCCGAAGGGGATGAACGCGGCGATGCCGCACTTCACCGCCTCGTTCCGGCTCCAGCCCCCAGCCGAAATGGCCTGCAGCAGCATCCAGGCATAGAGCAGGAAGGCAAAGCCGTGGATCGGCCCCAGGACCGAGGTGGCGCCCGGATAGCCGGCGAGGTGCTTCAACGGCATCGCAATGCAGACGAGCACGACGAGCGTCGCCCCTTCCAGGAAGGAGACGATGCGAAGGTTGCGGAGGGCCGATGAGGCGGGCATGACGACCGAAGTCTGCCCGCAAGCGCGCGCTTCCGCGCCGTGGCCCTGTGCCGCAGCCGGATGGGACCGGATCAGAGCTTCGGGCAGCCGCCGGCCGGATGGCGGGGAAGCCCGAGGCGGCGCGGCAGGGGCCGGTCCGGCGGGGCGAACCCCCGCGCCCGATTCGGGCGGTCGCCGCTCGCGCGGTTGAACGGCGAGGGCGACTGCGCGATCCTCGCCACGCTCACAGGGGGAGGGGAAACATGCCGGGCGATCTCGACGAACTCATGGCGCTGAACCGCGACTACGTCGATTCGGTGCAGAAGAGCGATGTGGGGCGCTTCGATGAGATCCTGGCCGAGGACTTCTTCTGCTCCAACCCGGACGGATCACTGGTCGACCGGGCCGGGTTCCTGGCGCAGACGGCGCGCCCCGTCAGCATCAGCGGCCTCGTTCCGGAGGACGTGCTGATCCGCATCCTGGGCGACGTCGCCATCATCCATGCCCGCACGCGCTATCGCACCGCCGATGGCGAAACCCGCCAGGGCCGCTATACCGACGTCTGGCGGAAGCGCGGCGGCCGATGGCTCGCCGTTTCCGCGCATGTGACGCGATAGGGCGGCTTCAGCCGGAGGAAGGAGAAGCGTTTGGGGATGGAGCATGTCGATGTGCTGATCATCGGCGCCGGCCTGTCGGGCATCGGCGCCGCCTGGCACCTGCAGGAGCGCTGTCCGGGGCGGAGCTTCGCGATCCTGGAGGGCCGGGCCTCGATCGGCGGCACCTGGGACCTGTTCCGCTATCCCGGCATCCGCTCGGACTCCGACATGTACACGCTCGGCTATGCCTTCCGGCCCTGGCGGCAAGCGAAGGCGATCGCCGACGGGCCGGCCATCCTGGACTACATCCGCGACACGGCGCGCGAGGGCGGCATCGAGACGAAGATCCGCTTCAACACCCGCGTCAGCCGCGCCCACTGGTCGAGCGCAGACGCCGCCTGGAGCGTGGAGGCCGAGCGGTCCGACACCGGCGAGGCGGTGCGGATGACCTGCAATTTCCTCTATGTCTGCGCCGGCTACTACAACTACGAGAAGGGCTACCTGCCCGACTTCGCGGGCGCCGGGCGATTCCAGGGCCGCATCGTCCATCCGCAGGCCTGGCCCGCCGATCTCGACTACGCCGGCAAGCGCGTGGTGGTGATCGGCTCGGGCGCCACCGCCGTCACCATCGTGCCCGAGATGGCGAAGACGGCCGCCCATGTGAGCATGCTGCAGCGCTCGCCCACCTACGTGGTGGCGCGGCCGGAAGAGGACGCGATCGCCAACTGGCTCCGCCGCCGGCTGCCGGCGCGGCTCGCCTATGGCCTGACGCGCTGGAAGAACGTGCTGTTCGGGATGTACTTCTACCGCCTGTGCAAGCGCGACCCCGAACGGGTGCGGAAGCTGATCCTGGGCGGCGTGCGCCAGGCGCTCGGCCCCGACTACGACATCGGCCGGCATTTCAACCCGCGCTACAGGCCCTGGGACCAGCGGCTCTGCCTCGTTCCCAACGGCGACCTGTTCCGGGCCATCCGCAAAGGCAGCGCCAGCGTGGTGACCGACGGGATCGAAAGCTTCACGGAAACCGGCATCGCGCTGACATCGGGCGGGTCGATCCCCGCCGATATCATCGTCACCGCCACCGGGCTCGACCTGCTGCCCATCGGCGGGCTGTCGCTCCAGGTCGACGGCCGCGCGGTCGACCTGCCCTCGACCCTCACCTACAAGGGCATGATGTACGAGGGCGTGCCGAACCTCGCCGTCGCGTCGGGCTACACCAACGCGTCATGGACGCTGAAGGCCGACCTGATCGCGGGTTATGTCTGCCGGCTCCTGAACCACATGGCGCGCACCGGCCGGCGGCAATGCATGCCCCGCAACACCGATGCCGAGGTGAAGCCGGAGCCCTGGGTCGACTTCTCCTCGGGCTATATCCAGCGCGCCGTGGCGCGCTTCCCCAAGCAGGGCTCGAAGGCGCCCTGGAAGTTGCACCAGAACTACGCCCGCGACCTGATGGGCCTCAGGTTCGGCCGGCTGGAGGACGGGGCGATGGTGTTCTCGCGTTGATGTGACCTTCTCCTGGGGAGAAGGTGCCGGCAGGCGGATGAGGGGCACCCCATCCGCACGATTCTCCGGAGAGCGTTCCCCTCACCCGACCGCTTCGCGGCCACCCTCTCCCCAAGGGAGAGGGAAGAGCTTCAGCCGAAGAACCTGTTCCTCGGCCGTGGCAGGCCGAGGTTCTCGCGCAGCGTCTTCCCTTCGTACTCCCGGCGGAACAGGTTCCGGCGCTGCAGTTCCGGCACCACCTTGTCGACGAAATCGTCGAGCCCCTCGGGCATGTAGGGGAACATGATGTTGAAGCCGTCGGAGCCGCGCTCCACCAGCCATTCCTCCATCTGCTCGGCGATGCTCGCGGGCGTGCCGACCATGGCGAGGCCGGCATAGCCTCCCAGCCGTTGGGCCAGCTGGCGCACGGTGAGGTTGTCGCGCCTGGCGAGCGCGATGGCGCGTTCGCGGCCCGACTTGCTCTGGTTGGTCTCCGGGATTTCCGGCAGCGGCCCGTCGGGATCGAACTTCGAGGCATCGGTGCCGAGGGCGATGGAGAGGGAGGCGATGGCGCTGTCGTAATGGACGAGGCTGTCGAGATGCGCGCGCTTCCTCCTCGCCTCCTCCACCGTGTCGCCCACCACGACGAAGCAGGCGGGCAGGATCTTCATATGCTCGGGGTCGCGGCCCGCCGCGCCCATGCGGCCCTTCACATCGGCATAGAAGCGCTGGCCGTCGGCCAGCGTCGATTGCGCGGTGAAGACGGCTTCCGCCGTCTCGGCGGCGATCTGCTTGCCCGCTTCCGAGGCGCCCGCCTGAACGATGACGGGCCAGCCCTGGACGGGGCGCGCCACGTTGAGCGGCCCGCGCACCGAGAGTTCCGGGCCCTTGTGGTTCAGCACATGCATCTTCGCCGGATCGAAGAAGACGCCGTTCTCCACGTCGCGGATGAAGGCATCGTCGGCGAAGGAGTCCCAGAGGCCGGTCATCACCTCGTAGAATTCCTTCGCCCGCTTGTAGCGCTCGCCATGCTCGGGATGCGCCTCCAGGCCGAAATTGGCGGCGACGTCGGGGTTCGAGGTGGTGACCAGGTTCCAGCCGGCCCGGCCGCCGGAAATGTGGTCGAGCGAAGCGAACTTCCGCGCCAGGAGATAGGGCAGGTCGTAGGTGGTGGAGCCGGTGGCGATCAGGCCGATATGCTCGGTGACGGCGGCGAGCGCGGGGAGCAGCGTCATCGGGTCGAAGGAGGTGACGGTGTGGCTGCGCTTCAGCGATTCGACCGGCATGTTCAGCACGGCCAGGTGATCGGCCATGAAGAAGGCGTCGAAGCGGCCGGCCTCCAGCTTCTGCGTCATCCGCTTCAGATGGGCGAAGTTGAAATTCGCATCCGGCCAGGCGCCGGGATAGCGCCAGGCGCCGGTATGGATGGTGGTCGGGCGCATGAAGGCGCCGAGCCGAAGCTTGCGTCCGTCGCTCATGGCGATCCTCGCGGGATTGGGGTTCGTTCGAGCCTATTGTTCGATATTTTTCGAACATACGCAATTACAGGCGCATTGTGCTAAATGGAGGGATGCGAAGCCTGCGGCATCCCCCGGCGGCGGAGATCGAGCTGGAGCGCGTGCTCTACGCGCTCTCCGATCCCGTGCGCCTTTCCATCGTGCGCCAGCTCGACCGCGAGGGCGAGGCCACCTGCGGCGCGCTCGATTGCGGGCGGCCTAAATCCAGCATGTCGCACCATTTCCGCGTGCTGCGCGAGGCGGGCGTCATCAACTGCATCAACGAGGGCGCGGCGCGGCGCAATTCGCTGCGGCGCAAGGAGCTCGACACGCTGTTCCCGGGACTATTGAGGGCCGTGCTGAAGGTGGGGCGGTGAGGCGCCCGCATCGGATAGGCAAAAGCCTCACCCCACGAGATCGTAGCTGGTGTTCTTGCTGCCGCCGGGATTGCGGCGGAGAAGGCCGCGGGCCAGGAGTTCGTTGATGTCGCGTTGAGCGGTGGGCACGGAGCATTTGCCGAGCCGGGCCCATTTCTTCGCCGTCAGGTTACCCTCGAACCCGTCGAGCCAACGATTGAGGATCGCCTTCTGCCGCTCGCTCAGGCCATCGGTCGAATGACGTTGCCAGAAGCGGGTCTTGCGCAGCACCTCGGTGGCTGCGAGATCGGCTGCGCCGATCGCCCGCGAGAAGCAACCCAGAAACCACAGGAGCCAGGGCGTGATGTCGAGATCGCCCCTCTGGGTGCGTTCCAGAATCTCGTAGTAGTCGGCCCGCTCGCGGCGGATCTGGCTCGACATGCTGTAGAAGCGATGCGGCACGCCGTCGGATTCTGCCAAGGCGCGATCGGCGACGGCACGGGCGATGCGACCATTGCCGTCGTCGAAGGGATGGATGGTGACGAACCATAGATGGGCGACACCCGCGCGCAATAACCCTTCTCCCCCTCCAGGGCTGTTGAACCAAGCCAGAAAGCGCGTCATCTCCGCCGGCAGCCGACCCGCCGGCGGGGCCTCGAAATGCACGCGCGTACGGCCCACCGGGCCGGAAACGACCTGCATCGGGCCTTCCGCATCCGTCCGCCAGCGCCCAATCTCGACCTTGTGCAGACCGGAAACGGCGCCCGGGAACAGCGCGGCCTGCCAGGCGTGAAGGCGGGCTTCCGTAAGAGGACGGTCGAGTGCCCCAGTGGCATCGAGCATCATGTCGACCATGCCCTCGGTCCGCCGGTCGGCCGGTGCAAGTGCCGCGTCGGGCAGCCCGAGACGCCGCGCCAAGGACGAGCGGACGAGGGTACGATCGAGGAGATCGCCTTCGATCTCGGCGCTCTTCACCACGCTTTCGGTCAGCGCGGCGAGTTCCGCGCCCCGATTGAGGTCGAAGCCAATGGCCGACATTGCACCCAGCAGCCGACCCTGTTCGAGCCGCGCGGCCGCCAAAGGGGCGAGGAGCCGAGAATCGTCCCAGCGGAAGGCCGGCCAGTCATCTCGCTGCCAGATATACATATTCTCCTCACTACTGAGGAGAATATAGGGCTGAATTCAGCGAGAATCAATTTTATCCTCAAAATATGAGGAAAAATCCGGCCGTTCTCCTCACGCCGTCACGCCACCTCCGCGCCGGCCAGGATCGATCTGACCGCGGATCGCAGCACCTCCTCCGCCGCGGTGCGGTCCTCGAGCAGGCGGGCGATGGAGAGCGCCCCCACCATGGTGGCGACGATGGAGGCGGCGAGGCGCTTTCGCTCCGCCGGGGCGCGGTCGTCGAGCAGGGCCGCGACGCGCGCGCAGAGCCGCTGGTAGCCCTCCGCCACGGCGGCGCGGGCCGGCCCGTCGGCGCGCGCGACTTCCGCCGCCAGCGCGGCGATGGAGCAGCCGCGCTCGGGGTGGTCCCGATGGGCCATCGACAGGTAGTTCTTCACCAGGGCCTCCAGCTCCCGCCCCCGGGGCGCCTTCCCGACCGCCTTGGCGATTTCCTCCCCCGATGCCGCCAGCGCCCAATCGGCCGCCTCGCCCGCCAGCGCCTCCTTGGAGACGAAGTGCTTGTAGAAGCCGCCATGGGTGAGGCCGGCCTCCTTCATCACATCGGCGATGCCGATGCCGGCGATGCCGTGACGGCGGAACTGCTCGGCCGCCGTGCGCACGATGCGCCGGCGGGTTTCCTCCGCCACCTCGCGCGATTGCCGCATCTCCGCCTCCAGCCGGGTGTTGACAGTTGGATGCTGTTTATCATCTATATGGATGACGATCAACATCCATGAGAGCCGACATGACCCCCGCAGCCCTGGCCGACGCGCTGGTCCGCCCGCGCCGGCCGCGACACGTCTCCCCCGTCCCGGCGGCCATGCTCGCCGCAGAGGGCTTCGAGATCGCAGTGCATTTCACCGGCGACCCGCTTGCCGCCTGCAGGGTGCTGGCGGTGCATGGCTGGGAGGCCGACCACCGCGACCTGCTCGGCCTTGCGGCAACGCTGCCCGTCCCGGCCTTCGTGGTGAGCCCCGACCTGCCGGCGCATGGCGCCTCCAGCGGCGAGACGCTGGTGATCCCGGAAGCGGCCCGTGCGCTGCTCGCGGTCGATGCCGCCTATGGTCCCTTCGACCTCTTGATCGCGCATTCGATCGGGACCGCCGTGGCCCTGGTGGCGCTGTCGCAGGGCCTGCGGGCCGCTTCGGCGGCGCTCCTCACCCCGCCCGCCAATTACGTGAAGCAGTTGACGCTCGGCGCCCGCGCCGCCGGGGCACCGCAGCCGCTGATCGACGCGGCACTCGCCGTGCTTCGCCAGCGCGCGCCGGAACTCGACCGGATCGACAGTCCCTCGATCGCGCCCGGGGTCGGCATTCCCGCCCTCGTCGTGGTGGCCGGGCGCGACCGCACGCTCGACCCCGGCGACGGCAGGGCGCTGGCCGCCGCGTTGCCGCAGGGGCGCCTGCTCGACCTGCCGGACGCGACGCATCGCAGCGTGATCGAGGACGAGGCCGTGATCGCGGCGCTCGCGGCCCTCACCAGGCCGGTGCCGCCGTGCGCAGCCGCTCGGCGCTGAAATCGAGGAAGGCGCGGACCTTGGCGCTCGCCCGCCGCCCCTCCAGGTGGACGAGGTGGATGGGCGCGGGCGGGGGCTCGAAGTCGGACAGGATGATCTTCAGCCGCTTCTCCCGCACCGCGGCCGCCGCCTGGTAGGAGAGCACGCGCACCAGGCCGTGGCCCGCCACCGCCGCGCCGACCGCCACCTCGGCGGTATTCACCGTGAGGCGGGGCCTCGTCTTCACCACCACGCGCCGGTTGCCGGCATGGAAGGCCCATTCCGCGCTGCCGCTGCCGCCCGTGAAGGCGATGGTGTCGTGGCCGGCGATCTCCGCCGGGCCGGCGGGCGTGCCGCGGGCCTTCAGATAGGCCGGCGCGGCGCAGATGACCGAACGCATGCCGCCGACCCGGATGGCGCTGAGCGACGAATCGCCGAGCGCCGCGATGCGCACGGCGACATCGATCCCCTCGTCGATCAGGTCGACCACCCGGTCGAGCAGGAGGAGGCGCACCTGCACACCGGGCTGTGAAGCCAGGAAGTCGAGCACGATGGGGGCGACGAACAGGCGGCCGAACGAGGCCGGCGCGGTGACGGTGAGAAGGCCCTTCGGCGCGCGCGCCGCGCCGCCGGCGGCGGCCTCCGCCTCCTCCAGTTCCGCCAGGATGCGCCGGGCATCCGCATAGAGGCCCTGCCCCGCCTCGGTCGGGCGCACGATGCGGGTGGTCCGGTGCAGCAGGCGGGCGCCGACATGCGCCTCGAGCGCCGCGACGGCGCGGGTGACAGCCGGCGGCGACAGTTTCAGGCGGCGGGCGGCGGCGGCGAAACTCTGCCCTTCCGCCACCGCGGCGAAGACGCGAAGGCTTTCGAAGCGGTCCATCCATTATTCCATCCACTGGAACAGTGGATTGTCAATTCCACCTATTCTCGATGATTCGGACAAGTCATACCTTCCCCGTCATCGAAGCGATCCGACAGGATCGAGAGGAGGCGGACATGTCAGACGACCCCACGAACGACGAAGTCTTCCACCAGGGCGAGATCGCGGTGCAGAGCAGGGCCGGCGTGCGCGAGCGGGTGGCGCGCGGCGGCGGGCGGATGATCCGCCCCTTCATGCCCGAGCAGCACCGGGACTTCTTCACGCTGCTGCCGACGCTCTTCGTCGCCAGCCTGGATGAGGGCGGCCAGCCCTGGGCTTCGGTGCTCGCCGGGCCGCCCGGCTTCGTCCAGAGCCCGGACCCGCAAGTATTGACCGTGGCGGCGCGCCCGCTGGCCGGCGATCCGCTCGGCCGCCACCTGAAGCCGGGTGCGGCGCTCGGCCTGCTCGGCCTGCAGTTCCATACCCGCCGGCGCAACCGGGTGAACGGCCGCGTCGCCGCCATCGGAAGCGACGGCTTCGCCCTGCGGGTGGAGCAGAGCTTCGGCAACTGTCCGCAATACATCCAGGCGCGCGCGCCGCTCACCCTTTCGCTGCCGGAGCCCGGTGTGATCCGCCGCGAGGGCCGAAAGATCGCCGATCAGTCGTGCGCGGTGATCCGGCGGGCCGACACCTTCTTCATCGCCAGCGCGGCGCCGGATTCGGGGGCCGACATGTCGCATCGCGGCGGCCGGCCGGGCTTCGTCGCCGTGAGCGAGGAGAACGGTCAGACCGTTCTCACGGCGCCGGACTTCCGCGGCAACAACCTCTTCAACACCTTCGGCAACATCGCCGCCGATCCGCGCGCCGGCCTTCTCTTCGCCGATTTCGCGAGCGGCGACCTCTTGTCGCTGGCCGGGCGGGCGGAGATCGTCTGGGACGGGCCCGAGCTCGCCGCCTTCGCCGGCGCCGAGCGCCTGCTGCGCTTTTCCGTCGAGGAGGGCGTGATGCTGAACCACGCGCTGCCGCTCACCTGGTCGGACCCGCAGCCGGCGCCGCAACTGGCCGCGACGGGCAGCTGGGCCAGCGCTTAACGGCCGGGGGCCGGGCGTATAGTCTCCGGCGTCCGCGCCGCCGCGCCGGAGGGTATGCAGGGTCTTGTGTCCGCCGATGATTCCACTGTTTCCCGAGCGCGCAGCAGGCATAGCGGCACCGCGGACCGACCGATGAAGGGGCCGGCATCGCCGCTGCCTTCCGTCGACGCGTTGTTGCGCGGCGAGCCCGGCCTCACCGCCGTTGCCCGGCACGGCCGCGAGGCCGCCACGCAGGCGATCCGGGCCGATCTCGACTCGCTGCGCGCCCGGGTGCGGGCCGGCGAGGCGCCATCGGCCGATCCGGAAAGCATCGGCGCCCGCGTGCTGGCGGCGCTGGACCTGGCGGCGCGCCCCTCGCAGCGTCGTGTCTTCAACCTGACCGGCACGGTCCTGCACACCAATCTCGGCCGCGCGGTGCTGGCCGAGGAGGCGGTCGAGGCCGTCATGCAGGCGATGCGGCATCCGACGACGCTCGAATACGACCTCGCCGGCGGGGACCGCGGCGAACGCGACGATCACCTGCGCGGCCTGATCCGCGAACTGACCGGCGCCGAGGATTGCGTGCTCGTCAACAACAATGCCGCCGCCGTGCTGCTGGTTCTGGCCACCTATTCCGCGGGGAAGGAGAGCATCGTCTCGCGCGGCGAGCTGGTCGAGATCGGTGGTGCCTTCCGCATCCCCGAGATCATGAAGCGCGCCGGGGCGAAGCTGCGCGAGGTCGGCACCACCAACCGCACCCATGCGGCCGATTTCGCGGAGGCCATCGGCCCGCGCACAGGACTGATCCTGAAGGTGCACCGGTCGAACTACGCCGTGACCGGCTTCACCAAGGAAGTGCCCGGGCCGGAACTCGCCGCCATCGCCCGCGCGGCGGCACGTCCCTATGTCGAGGATCTCGGCTCCGGCACGCTGATCGACCTCGCGCGCTTCGGCCTGCCGCACGAGCGCAGCGTGAGCGAAGTCCTGAAGGAAGGCGCCGATCTCGTCACCTTCTCCGGCGACAAGCTCCTCGGCGGGCCGCAGGCGGGCTTCATCGCCGGCCGCGCAGACCTGCTGCGTGCCTGCCGGAAGAACCATCTGAAGCGGGCGCTGCGTCTCGACAAGCTCCGCCTCGCCGCGCTCGAGGCGACGCTCCGCCTCTATCGCGATCCGGACCGGCTCGCCGAACGGCTGCCCGTCCTACGCTTCCTCACCCGCGGGCGCGCGGCGATCCGCGCCGAGGCCGAGGCGCTGCTGCCCGACTTCGCGCGCGCGCTGGGTGCAGGCTGGACGGCGAGCGTCACCGACTGTGCCAGCCAGATCGGCTCCGGCGCCATGCCCGTCGATCTGCTGCCGAGCGCCGCGCTTGCCGCCACGCCGCAGACACGCGCCAAGGGCCGCGCGCTGGCGGCGCTGTCGCGGCGCCTGCGCGACCTGCCCATCCCGGTCATCGGCCGCATCACCGAGGACCGCCTGCTGCTCGACCTCCGCTGCCTGGACGATACGATCGGCTTCCGTGCGGGACTCGCGCTTCTGAGCGGCGCCGCATGAATGTCCCCTCGCCGCCCGGTCACGCGCCGATCACGCCGCATATGCTAGCCTGCCTTGAGACAACGAACAGCGCCGGCCCGCCCGGCGCCGGCGGCTGCGTCTGGAGGAGAAACGTCCCCGGTGGGGCGTCCGGACTTCAAATCCGGGTAGGGCCGCAATCCGGTCCTCGGTGGGTTCGACTCCCATTCTCCTCCGCCATTCCATGCGAAGGGGCGAGGGCGAGCGGGCTGCCGCAGCTCGTCGCATGATATCCCGCGGTCCGGTCCGCACCGACATCGTCCTGGTGGGCGGCGGGCATGCGCATGTGCAGGTGATGACGCGACTGGCGATGAACGCGCCGCCCGGCATCCGCCTGACGCTGGTCACCCGCGACCTGGACACACCCTATTCCGGCATGCTGCCGGGCCATGTCGCCGGGCTCTACGGCCGCGACGAGATCCATATCGACCTGGCGCGGCTCGCCTTCGCCACCGGCACGCGGCTGATCCACGCCGCCGCCACCGGCATCGACCGGCAGGCGAAGCGCGTCCTGCTGGAAGGTCGGCCGCCGATCGCCTACGACCTCTTGTCGCTCAACATCGGCATCACCCCCGACCTCGCCTCGATCGAAGGGGCGGAGGCGCACGGGCTCGTCGTCAAGCCGATCAGCCGGTTCATCGAGAAGTTCGAGGCCCTCCGCGCCGCCGCGGCGCAAAAGGACGGGCCGCGACGGATCGCCGTGGTCGGCGGCGGCGTCGCCGGGGTCGAACTGGCACTGGCGCTGCATCACCGGCTGCGAAGCGATGCCCGGGCGACGGGGACCGATCCCGAAGCCTTCACCGTCACGCTCGTCGCCGCGGGCGGGATCGTCCCCACGCTGAACGGCGGCATCCGCCGCCGCGTCGAAGCGGCACTCGCCGCCAGGCGGATCGAGGTGATTTCGGGCGAGCGGGTGGTCCGGATCGAGGCGGAGTCCCTCAGTACCGAAGGCGGCAAGCGGATCGCGGCGGACGCGGCCTTCGTCTCCACCCGGGCGCGCGCGCCCGCCTGGCTCGCCCAGACCGGCCTGCCGCTCGCCGCCGACGGGGCAGTCAAGGTGCGGCCCGGATTGCAGTCGCTGGCCGACGACGACATCTTCGCCGTCGGCGATTGCGCCCTGATGGAGAGCGCCCCGCGCGAGAAGGCCGGCGTCTTCGCCGTGCGCCAGGGGCCGGTCGTGGCGGCGAACCTGCTGGCCCGCGCGCGGGGCGAGGTGCCGCGCCCCTATCGGCCGCAGAAGCGCTTCCTGGTGCTGATCGGCACCGGCGATGGCGCCGCGATCGGCGGCCGGGGCGGCCTTGTCGCCTTCTCCGGGCGCTGGGCCTGGGCCTGGAAGGACCACATCGACCGCCGCTTCATGGCGATGTTCTCCGCCTACAACCGGCAGGGGCCGGTCCTGCCCGACGCCGATGGCGAAATCCCGCCCGAGCTTCGCTGCGGCGGTTGCGCCGCCAAGCTCGGACCCGGGCCGCTCGCCCGGGCGCTGAAGCGCCTGCCGGACCTGCCCGCCACCGAAGACGCGGCGATCATCGGCACGCCGGACGGCAGGCTGGAACTCGAGAGTATCGACCAGATCACCGCCTTCCTGGACGACCCCTATCGCTTCGGCGAGATCGCGGCACTCCACGCGCTCTCCGACATCCACGCCATGGGCGGGCGGCCGACGCGCGCGCTCGCCAATGCCGTGCTGGCACCGGCGCCGCCGGAGAAGCAGGCGGAGGAGCTGTTCCAGCTTCTGTCCGGGGTTCGCGCGGCGCTGGACCGCGAGGGCGTGGCGCTGCTGGGCGGGCATTCCTCGGAAGGGGGGCGCCTCGCGCTCGGCCTCGCGGTCACCGGCGAGGTGGCGGCGGATCGCCTGACGCGGAAGGGCGGCGCCCGGCCCGGCGACCGGCTGATCCTGACGAAGCCGATCGGCACAGGTATCGTCTTCGCCGCCGCCATGCGCGGGGCCGCTGCCGCCGCCACGATCGGTCCTACCATCGCCGCGCAGCGCCGTTCCAACGCAACGGCGGCGCAGATTCTCGCCACGCATGCGGCGACGGCGGTCACCGATGTCACCGGCTTCGGTCTTGCCGGGCACCTGGCCGAGATGCTGACCGCCTCGGCCGCCGGCGCCGTCCTGTGGATCGAGGCGATCCCGCTGCTGCCGGGCGTGGCCGATCTCGCCGCCGCGGGCTTCGCCTCATCGCTCCTGGCGCAGAACCGGGTGGCGGAAGGGGTACTTTTCGGCGCGGCGCTCGACCCGCCGTGGCCGGCACTGCTGTTCGATCCGCAGACCTCGGGCGGCCTGCTCGCCGCCGTTCCCGAGGACGCGGCGGAAGCGGCGCTGGCCGCACTCCGGGCGGCAGGCGATGGGGAGGCGGCTGTCATCGGAATAGTCGCAGCCGGCACCGGCATCCGGATCGCCGCGCGCCCCGCCTGAAGCTATAGTGCAGGCCGCATCGGGGAGATCGAGACATGCAGCAGCGCCAACTCGGCAAAGACGGACCACGCGTTTCCGCCCTCGGCCTCGGCTGCATGTCGCTGTCGGGCGTCTATGGCGAGAGCGACGATGCCGAGAGCATCAGGCTGATCCGCCACGCGCTGGATCGGGGCGTCAGCATGCTCGACAGCGCCGACATGTACGGCTGGGGCCACAACGAGACGGTGGTGGCGGAGGCCATCGCCGGCCGGCGAAGCGAGGTGGTGCTGGCGACCAAATTCGGCCAGGTGCAGACGCCGGGCGGTGGCCAGGGCGTGAACGGCAAGCCTTCCTATGTGAAGGAAGCCTGCGACGCCTCGCTGAAGCGCCTGAAGGTCGAGGTGATCGACCTCTACTACCAGCACCGGGTCGATCCGTCGGTTCCGATCGAAGAGACGGTGGGCGCCATGGCCGAACTGGTGAAGGCCGGCAAGGTCAAGCATCTCGGCCTGTCGGAGGCGAAGCCCGCGACCATCCGGCGCGGGCATGCCGTGCATCCCATCGCCGCCGTGCAGACCGAATATTCGCTCCTCTATCGCAAGGAGGCGGAGGCGACGCTCGCGGTCACCCGCGAGCTCGGCATCGGCTTCGTCGCCTATTCGCCGCTGGGGCGCGGCTTCCTCACCGGCGCCATCCGCGACCTGGCCGACCTGGCGGGCGACCGCCGCGGCCAGCACCCCCGCTTCATGGCCGAGAACTTCGCCACCAACCGTGCCCTGGTGGCCAGGATCGAAGCGATCGCGGCAGGGAAGGGCTGCAGCCCGAGCCAGCTGGTGCTGGCCTGGCTGATGGCCCAGGGGAGCGACATCGTCCCCATTCCCGGGACGAAGAAAACAAGCCGGCTGGACGACAACCTGGGCGCGCTGGCGGTGACCCTAACGCCGGCCGAAGTGGAGACGATCAAGGCCGCCGTGCCGGCCGATGCGGTGGCCGGCACCCGCTATCCGGAAGGCGGGATGAAAGCGGTCCAGCGCTGAGCCCTGGCCGGCGCTGAGCGATCGAAAAGACGCCCGGCCGCGGAGACCGTGGCCGGGCGCAAGTTTCCGATAGCGGGCCAGCGGTGGGGTGCCGGCCCGGAAGCGCAACGGTTTCGCGGGGCCCCGGGTTCCTCCCCGCGGCTACAGGGCGCGAAGGATCAGGTAGCCGCCGAGCGCCAGCAGGCTCCAGAAGAAGCACAAGCGGAATACCCGTTGCGACAGGGAGGCGCGCAGCGCCTGGCCCAGCGCCATGCCGACCGCCACGGGCACCAGCGCCACCAGCGAGGCAGCAGCCGTCTCCATCCCGAACAGCCCGCTCGCCGACAGCGTCAACCCAAGGGCGACGGTGGAGACCAGGAAGGAAAGACCGAGCGCCTGGACGATCTCGTCCTTCGCGAGCCCGAGCGCCTGCAGATAGGGCACCGCCGGGATGACGAAAACCCCGGTAAGGGCCGTGAGCAGGCCGGTCAGCCCGCCGGCGACCAAGCCGAGACCGGCCTCGAGCCGCGCAGGTATGCGCGGGTGCACGGCCGCGAGGCCGAGGAGCGCGTAGATACCGAGCGCGGCGCCGAGCAGCGCGCCCGCGCCGGGCGAGGGCCTGGTGGAGAGGAGACCGGCCGCCCCGGCCGTGCCGGCCGCGATTCCGAGCAGAAGGGGCCAAAGCCGCCGCAGCATGGGGCCGAGGCGGGGACCGCGCGCCGCCTGCCAGGCATTGGTGGCGAGATTGGGCAGGAGCAGCAGTGCCGCCGCCTGCATCGGCGCCATGATCAGGCCGAGCAGTCCGACGGAGATGGTGGGAAGGCCGAGGCCGATGACGCCCTTGGAAAAGCCACCCAGCATCAGGGCGGCGCCGATGAAGAGAAGTTCGCTCACGGTGGTTCCGGCTTGCAGTGACAGGCCCGCAACCTGCCCGGTTCACCCGCCGGGATGCTTCCGCCGTCCCCGAAGCGTCAGGAGGGCGTGCGACTGACGAGGGCTGCGAGGGCGAGGCCGGCGGCGGTAAAGGCAGCCCAGCCGAGCAGTCCGGCCGGACTGAACTGCATATACCACGCCGCGACACCGCCGCTGGCGGCGAAGGCCAAGGCGATGACGAGCGGCGAGCGGAACCTTCGTGTCGGTGTCGACATGCCTCATCAACGCCACAGCCCGCGCGCCTGTTCCGGCCGCGGGTCGATTCGGATCCTCCGGAACCGTTAACCATGCCATGCGTTTCACCTGACGGAGTGGCGCGCGGGCTCATCCATCCGCCGCGCCGAGCCCTCAACCTATAGGCGTACGGAGTTTCCATGACAGCAGGCTGCCGCCACCGAGGATCGCGCCAGTACCTGCTGAACTGGACAGCTATCACTCTCGTGGCCTTCGCGGGCCGCGAGGCCGCCGCCGCTCCCGCAGGCGCCACCTACAATCCCGCCGAAGTAGCGGTCACCCAATCCGGGGGCGCCACCACGGTGACCCAGAGCAGCAATCGGGCGGTGATCGACTGGCAGTCCTTCGACCTCGGCCGCAGTGAAAGCGTGCACTTCGCCCAGCCGGGCGCAACCTCTTCCACGCTCAACCGCGTGCATGCCGGCCGGGAGAGCGTGATCGCCGGGCGCATCACGGCACCCGGCCAGGTCATCATCCAGAATTCCAACGGCGTCGTCTTCACCGAGACGGCCAAGGTCGATGTCGGCTCGCTGATCGCCACCTCGGCCGGCATCACCGCGCGCAACTTCGCCGATGGCAAGCTGATCTTCGATCAGCCGGGCAACCCCGAGGCGGGGGTACGCAATGCAGGAGAGGTGAGCGTGGCCGAGAAGGGTCTCGCCGCCTTCGTGGCGCCCGGCGTCGCCAATTCCGGCAGCATCACCGCCCGGTCGGGCAGCGTCGTCCTGGCGGCGGGCCAGGCGGCGACGATCGACCTCCATGGCGACGGACTGGTATCGGTCGCCGTCACCGATCCGGCCACCGGCAAGCCGCGGGGAATGGATGCCCTGATCGAGCAGGGCGGGGTCATCCGCGCCGATGGCGGCACCGTCATCCTGACGGCGGAGGCCGCCGCGGGCATCGTGAACGGTGCCATCAACATGACCGGCCTGATCCAGGCCCGCTCGACCAGCACCGCCGGCGGCAAGGTGGCCTTGGTGTCCGGAAGCGCCGCGGTCAACCTCACCGGCCGCGTCGATGCCGGGGCCGCCGGCGGCGCCGATGCGGGCAAGGTGCAGGTCGCGGGCACCTCCGTCGACATCGCGCAGGGGGCAACGATCGATGTGGATGCGCTGGGAAGCGGCAACGCCGGCCAGGTCACCGTGATCGCGCGAAACGACCTCGAGCTTGAGGGCGCCATCATGGCGCGAAGTGCCGCGGGCAGTGGCGGCCGGGTGGAAACCTCGGCCCGGGGTAGCTTGTCGGTGGGGCCGACGGCTTCCGTCTCCGTCGCCGCACCCGCCGGCACGCCGGGTCATTGGCTGATCGATCCGGCCAGCATCACCGTGGTGGAAACCGGCGGCAACGGCGACAGCACGGTCGATGCCGGCGTGATCGAGGCGGCTCTCGCCGGCGGCGCGGTCACGCTGCAGGCGACCGACCTGATCGATATCCAGGCCGAGATCGCCGCCACCAGCTCGGGCGGCAGCCCGTCCGGGCTGCAGCTGATCGCCGACGGCAGCTCGGGACGGGTGCGCATCGCCGCCCCGATCCGCATTTCCGGCGGCAATCTCGCCGTCAGGGCAACGAGCGCCATCGAGATTGTCGGCGACGCGGTGATCGATACCGGACCCGGCACCGTATGGCTGCAGACCGGCACCGCCGGCAGCATCAGCCAATCGGCCGAGAGCGCCATCCTGGCCGGCGCGCTCGGCCTCCATGCCGCCGACATTACCCTGCAGAGCTTCAACAACAATGTCGGCACGCTGGCCGGCATGGCGGTGAACGGCGGCTTCCGCTTCAGCCAGACCAATGCCAGCGGGATCACCGGCATCGGCACCGTCGCCGATCCCTTCATCGCCCAGTCCGTCGCCGGTGTCATCGCCCGCACGACCACCACGGCTGGAACGCAGATTTTCGAGGCGTCGACCGCCGACGGCAGCGTCAGCATCACGCTCTCGGCCGGCGGGGCCGCGTTCGACACCCTCGTCTTCGCGGCCCTTCCCTACGGTGCCATCGGCGACCCCGCGGCCCTGCCGGACTACGACAGTTCCGATTATTTCGTGCAGCAGATCGCCTATGCGCTGGCCACGGGCGGGACCGTCGCCATTCGCCCGGACAGCGAAGGCAAGCCGGCCGGCTTCTTCGTCACCGCGGGTTTCGGTTCGGTGGTGAACGACGCCAACCGATGGGGCGTTGCGGGCCTCACCTCGCCCGGCCCCACGGTCCCGAACGAGTTGCAATACGACTTCGTCAACGGCACCAGCGAGACGCTGACTTTCGCCCTCGGCGGAACCACAAGCGCGGTCGATGTCACCCTGTCGCTGTTCTATCGACCAGACCGCGCCGGCATCTCCTTCGAACGCGGCCAGGTCACTTTCCTGAATTCGGTCGCCGGGATTCCGCAGATCGAAACCCGGCAGTTGCCGGGCGCCGTCGTCGCCGCCTTCTTCGCCGCCAACTTCATCGAGCCGCCGGTACTGGGCCGCGACCCCGACACGCCCGGTGATGCCGTCTACCGCAGCACGCCCCTGGAAAATCCCTTCATCGAGGATCCCTATGGCCGCGGCTATTCGCTCGGCAGCGTCGAAATCCCGGTGGCGGCGATGACACCCGAGCAGCTGGCGCAGATTCCCACCGCCGCAGGGGCCAGCACCGAACCTCAGCCCTTCCTGGAGACGACACCGCAAAGCCGCCGCGCCGGCCAGCATGCGCGGCGGCCCAATGCGGGTGCGCTCGATTTCACCCCGGTCAATGTCGGCAACGAAGCGGAACTGGCGGCGTCGCTGGAAAGCGCGCTCAACCGCATCGTCACCGCCGCCGGCCCAGGCGCGAGCCCGCCGGCGCCCGGCGCGGCGGCACCTCCCGGCGGCTGCTCCACCGGCTCCTTCCTCGCCGATTTCTGGAGCTGTGGCCCCGCCGCCGCCCCTGCCGTGGCGCCGCGCCGATGAGGGGGGCTTGGTTCGCCACCCTCGTCGGCGCGCCGCTGCTGCTCTGTCACGCCGCCGAGGCGCAGGCGCCGCTTCCCGGGCCGGCCCAGCCCGGCCAGTTGCAGGAACGCTTCCAGCCGCCACCCGCGCCACAGGGCGCGCCCGGCGCGCCGAGCCTGCCGGTGCCTTCGCAGAGCGTCCCGGCCGGGGCCGAGGCTACGCGCTTCCGGCTGGCCGATCTGCGTCTCGAAGGGTCGAGCGTCTATGCCGAGGATGCGCCGAGGCAGACCTACGCCCATCTGATCGGCACCGAGGTGACGCTGGGGCAGATGATCGAAGTCGCCAACGCGCTCACCGCACGCTATCGGGCGGACGGCTACATCCTGTCGCAGGTGGTGGTTCCGGAGCAGGCGGTGGAAGGCGGCGTGGTCCGCCTGCGCGCGGTCGAGGGCTTCGTCGACGAGATCAGGATCGAGGGCGATGTCGAAGGCCCGCGCGAGAAGATCGAGGCCTTCACAAATCGCATCCGCGCCGCGCGGCCACTGACCGCCGGCGAGCTGGAGCGCAACGTTCTCCTGATCGGCGACCTGCCGGGCGTCAATGTCCAGACCATCCTGGAGCCGTCGGCCACAACCTTCGGCGCCGCCAACCTCCGCGTCGTGCTCAGCCACCGGAAGTGGGAGGGATTCCTCTCCCTCGACAACCGGGGCTCGCGCTTCGCCGGACCCTGGACCCTCGCGGCGGGCGCTTCCGCCTTCTCGCTCCTCGGCGCCTACGAGCAGCTCGACCTGCTGCTCGCGACCACGCCCGGGACCGACGAGCTGCTCTATGGCCAGGGCCAGGTCAGCATCCCCGTCGGTCCGGCCGACCGGGGCGACAGCCTGACTTTCTTCCTCGGCGCCGGGCGTATCAGGCCCGACATTCCGCTAGGCATCTTTCCGTTCGACACGCGGGCCCACACGCTGGAGGGACGAATCACCTATGCGCACCCCTTCATCCGCAGCAGGGCGGAAAACCTGACGGGGCGCCTCGCCGCCATCTGGCGCGACGACACCACGCAGATCGAGGACATACCCGATGACAGCCGCAACCCGACCAAGGACCGGGTGCGCATCGTGCAGATGCGCGGCACCTGGGACTTCACGGATGCGCTGGTCGGCATCAATCTGCTGGATGTGTCGGTCAACAAGGGTCTCGGCATCCTCGGTGCGAGCGACGGCGGTGGTCGGATCTCGCGCCTCACCGGCGCGGACGGCAGCTTCACCTATCTCGAGGCGACGCTGTCGCGCCTGCAGGGACTGGGCGGCGGATTCGCCCTCTATGGCGAGATCCAGGGCCAGTTCAGCTTCGATCCACTGCTGCCGAGCGAACGATTCGGCGTCGGCGGGGCGCGCGTCGGGCGCGGCTTCGCGCCCGGCAACATCACCGGCGACCGCGGCATCGCCGCCAAGATCGAGCCGCGCTGGGGCGACTACCTCGGCAACGACTGGATCGATTCCTACCAGGTCTATGCCTTCGTCGATGCCGGGCGCACCTGGGACATCGGGAATACGCCCGGCAATGAGAGCGATGTGGTCAGCACCGGCATCGGGCTGCGCCTGAACGTCACCGAGCGGGTATCGATCAATCCGGAACTGACCCGCCAGATCTCCGGCCGCCCCGCCGATACGAGCGACAGCAAGCACGAGACCCGGTTCATGCTCGGCATCATCGGCAGGTTCTGAGCACCGCGCCGCGTCAGGGCATCATGAAGGGCAGGTTCGCGGTCGCGACGGCCCCGCGGCCGTCCCCAACGGTCACGAAAAGGCGGTAGGGGCCGGGAGCGAGGCCGCCGATCCGGGCTCCCGCCGCATCGGCGGAGAGAAGCGACCGCGGGAAGCTGCGCGGCACGTTCTCGAGATCGCCCGCCTTCCTGAGATCGGTGCTCTCGGCCATGACCTCCCAGGTTACGGCGAGGGGGTCGCCGTCCGGATCGCTCGCTTCCAGCACGGCCCGGCCGGCCTCCATGTCGAAGCGGCCGATCCGGGGCGCGCGGTTGCCGCCGGGCGTGACACCGCCCCAGGCCGCGGCCATCACCTCGGCCATCTCGTTCCAGGAACCGTCGGGCAGCAACAGACTGTGCCAGGTGGGCGTCACCTCCTGCTTCTGGCCCCAGAAAAACAGGATCTGCCCCTGCGTGGCGGGCGCGATGGCGGCGAGAAGCGGGCGCATCAGATCGGCCTTCCGCGTGCTGGACGGCTCCATCGCCGCGCCCCATGGCTTGCGGGGCGCCTGCCACTGCCCCATCGGCCCGATCTCGGTGACGAGGAGCGGCCCCTTCCAGCCCTGCGCCCGCACGCGACCCGGCAGGCTCGGCAGGGCCTCGCCGTAGGAATTGACGCCGAGAACGTGGATGTCGGGCGCGGCCCGCATCAACTGCGCGATCTTCGTCCCGCCGGCTTCGGCCAGCACCGCCATGATCGGGTGCTCCGGGTCGATCGCCCGCACCAGCTTCGCCGCCGCCCCGATGCCGGGCCAGACGGCGCTGTCGTCGGCGAGTTCGGATTCCACCTCGTTGCCGAGGCCCCACATGAGCAGTGCGGGATGGTCCTTGTAGCGGCGTACGAAGGCCGCGAGCGTCTCGAGCTGGGCGCCGGCCTGCTTCGCGTCGCGGTAGTCGAAGCCCCGGCGCGGATGCTCCAGCCAGAAGCCCACGATCACCTTGAGCCCGAGCGCCTGGGCCTCCGCCAGCACCGCATCCGGCGCCTCGCCATAGGTTCGCACGACCGTCGCGCCGAGGCCCTTCAGCACGTCGAGCCTCGCCGTGCCGGCGGCCCCGCGCGCGACGAAAGGCTTGCCGTCGAGCAGCAGCCGCTCGCCCTGCACCTTCACATCGGCGGCGGCAGTGCCCGCGACCAGGAGAAGTGCGAGGATCGGGGAGAGCCGCACCCCTCAGCGTCCGGCGAAACCGCGAACGGTGCCACCTGCGATCTCCAGGATCATCTTGCGCCTGAGCGCGGCGGCGAAGTCGGCCCGGTCCCGCGCAACCTCGACGAAGGCGCCGGGCCCACCGATCACCTCGGCCTCGTAGTTTTCCACCAGCCAGGGCTTGCCCCGGGCACCCATGCCGCCGTCTTCCAGGATGGCCAGCGCATTGACCGTGATGCCGGCGCGCACCGCCGCGTCGCGCGCCATGGGCGCCGGCCGGGCGCTGCGGTTGTCGGGGTTGTCACCGGAAATGTCGATGACCCGCCGGGACGGCGTGCAGGGGCATCGATCCAGCAGCGCGGCCGCGTGGTCGATGGCATCGCCGAGGGCGTTGTAGCTCTGCGGTGAACGCGGCGCGGCGACGACGGCGGCTGCGAATCTCTCGGCCGCCGCCCTGCCGTCGATCACGATCCAGTCGACCACGGTCGCCGCCATGCCGGGGCCGCCCCACTCGACATAGGCGAGCGCCACCCGGCCCTGGATCCCGCCCTGCATCGCCCTCAGCACCTGCGGGTCGGTGACTGCGCCGGCGATGCCTTCCTTCTGCAACCGGAATTCGGCCGTATCGATGCTGCCGGAAGCATCGACCGCCAGGACGAGCGCGGTATCGACGCCGACCTGCGCCGCCGCGGATGCCGCCCATAGACACGCCGCCGCCAGCGCCGCCGCGACCCTCACGCCGAGGCGCCGAGTTCGCGCCCCACCAGGTTCACCCAATAGGCGGCGCCGGTGAGCAGGATGCGGTCGTTGAAGTCGTAGAGCGGCGTATGCACGTAATGGCAGCCGCCGGCCTCGTCGCCGCTATTGCCGATCATGATGTAGGCGCCGGGCTTCTTCTCGAGCATGAAGGCGAAATCCTCGGCGCCGGTGAGCGGCGCCGCATCGGCATCGACATTGGCGGCGCCCACGGTGGCACCCGCGGCCTCGACAGCGACCCGGGTCTGCTCGGCCGCGTTCACCAGCGGCGGATAGCGCCGTTCGTAGAAGTACTCGGTGCTGCAGTCGCTGCCCGCCGCGAGCGCCGCCGCGACCTCGCCAATGCGCCGCTCGAGGAGGTCGCGCACCGCGGGCGTGTAGCAGCGCGCCGTGCCGCGCACGATCACGTCGGAGGGGATGACGTTGGGCGAACCCCAGCTGCCGCCCGCCAGATGCCCGACACTGATCACCGCCGGCTGGATCGCCTGCACGTTGCGGCCGATGATTCCCTGCGTCGCCAGGATGAACTGGGCCGCGGGCTGGGTCGGGTCGGTGCCGCGATCCGGCATGGCGCCATGGCCGCCGGTGCCCTTGAAAGTAACCGTCCAGCTGTCGCTCGAGGCCAGCATGGTGCCCGGCCGGATGGCGAAGCGACCGATGGGAAGACCCGGGGCGTTGTGCATGCCGTAGACGGCATCGCAGGGAAAGCGTTCGAACAGGCCCTCCTCGATCATCACCCGGGCGCCGCCGAGGCCCTCCTCCGCCGGCTGGAAGATGAAATGCACCGTGCCGGCGAAATCGGGATCGCCGGCGAGCTGCCGCGCGGCGCCGAGGAGCATGGCCGTGTGCCCATCATGGCCGCAGGCATGCATCTTTCCCGCATGCACGGAGGCGTGCTCGAATTCGTTCTTCTCCTGCAGGTGCAGCGCATCCATGTCGGCCCGCAGGCCGATCACGCGCTGGCCCGGCCGCTTGCCTTTCAGCGTCCCGATGACGCCCGTCCGGGCGAGGCCGCGATGCACGTCGAGACCCCAGCCGGAAAGCTTGCCGGCCACGATGTCGGAGGTGCGCACCTCCTCGAAGGCCGTTTCCGGGTGGCGGTGGATATCCCGTCGAATGGCGACCAGGTCGGCCTCGAAAGCCTTCAGATCGCGGAAGACGTCCTTGGTCATGCGGGTAAGGATCCTCGTGCCGTCAGGGGCCCATCATGCCGCGAACAGGAGGTCGAGCGCCACCTCCACGACCGAGGCGTCATCGGCCACGCCGCGTTCGCGGAAGCCGAGATCGTGGGCCATCTTCAGCATCGCGTAGTTCTCGCGCAGGACATGCCCGAAGATCCGCTGGAGGCCGATCTCGCGGCCATAGGCGATGATCTCCTGCATCAGCACGAAGCCTAGCCCCTGCCCCTTGATGTCGGACCGCACCATGATGGCGTATTCGGCGGTGGTCAGATCGGCGTCCGCGGCAAGCCTCACCACACCGGCCAGTGCGCCCTCGCCACCGTCCGCCGTCGCCTCGAAGGCGCAGAAGGCCATCTGGCGATCGTAGTCGATCTGGGTGAGGCGGGCGGCGTCGAGCTTGGAGAGATGGCGCATCTGCGACAGGAAGCGCATGCGGATGTCTTCCGGCGTGCAGCGGTCCAGCATGTCACGCACCTTGGGTTCGTCCTCGGGGCGGACGGGGCGCAGCAGGAGCGGCGTCCCGTCGGCCAGATGCAGCGTCTTGGTCAGCCAGCGCGGATAGGGCGGGATGGCGATCGGCACCCGGGCCTCGCGCGACAGCCGCACCCGCGCGTCCAGCGCTACTACGGCCGAGGCGGTCACCAGCAGCGGGTTGATGTCGAGCTCGCGCACTTCCGGCAGGTCGATCGCGATGCGCGAGAGGGCCAGCAGCGCCCCGACCACTCCGTCGACATCGGCGGGCGGGCGATCGCGATAGCCGGCGAGCAGCCGGGCGACGCGTGTCTCGCCCACCATCGCGCGCGCCAGGAGCGGGTTGAGCGGCGGCAGGCCGATCGCCCGGTCGGCGACCACCTCGACTTCCACCCCGCCCTTGCCGAAGAGAAGGAAGGGCCCGAACACGATGTCGTCGCCGATTCCGACAATGAGTTCGTGCCCTTCCGAGCGCGACACCATCTGCTGGATGACGAAGCCCTGCAGCCGCGCGTCGGGCCGGGCGGCGGCGATTCGGGCCAGCATGGCTTCAGCCTCGCGCCTCACTTCGTCCTTGCCATGCAACGCCAGCCGGACACCCCCCACCTCGGTCTTGTGGTTGATGTCGGGCGACAGGATCTTCAGCGCCACCGGCGCACCGATCTCCTCGGCGATGCGACCGGCCTCGCCCGCATCCGCCGCCGTGCGCGTGGCCACGACCGGAATGCCGTAGGCTTCCAGCAGCCGGATCGCCTCGGCCTGGGTCAGCGTGCCGCGGCCTTCGGCCAGCGCCGTCTCGACGATGGAGCGGCCGCGATGCGTGGCGGTGACCGGCAGATCCGTCCAGGCCGGCGGGGTCTGCATCAGGAGATCCTGGTTCCGCCGGTAGCGATACAGATGCATGAAGGCCGCGATCGCCTGGTCCGGTGTGTCGAAGGTCGGCACGCCCGCGCGGGAGAAGCGGCCGCGCGCATCCGATGCCGCGCCCTCGCCGACCCAGCAGGAAAAGATCGGCACCCGCGTTCCCTGGATCGTATCGATGACGATCTGGGCGGCGGCGCCGCCGTCCGCCACCGGTGTCGGACAGTTCAACACCATGATGCCGTCCTGCTGCCGGTTGCGCAGCAGCGGCCTGAGCGCGGCGCCGTAGCGTTCGACATCGGCGTCGCCGATGATGTCGACTGGATTGCCGTGCGACCAGGTGCGCGGCAGCGACCGGTCGAGTTCGCCCACGACCTCCGCGTCGAGTTCGGCGAGGCGGCCGCCGGCGGCCTCCAGGGCTTCGGCCGCCAGCACGCCGAGACCGCCGCCGTTGGTGAGGATGGTCAGGCGATTGCCGCGCACCTGCATCCGGCCCGACAGCGCCTCCGCCGCCTCGAAGAACTCGGTCAGCGTATGCACCCGCAGCATGCCGGCGCGCGCCACCGCGGCATCGAAGACGCCATCGGACCCGGCAAGAGCGCCGGTATGTGATCTCGCCGCACGGGCTGACCCTTCGAAGCGCCCGGTCTTCATGACGATCACCGGCTTTGCCCGGGCGGCGGCCCGCGCCGCCGACATGAACTTCCGGGCGCTGGTGACGGCTTCGAGATAGAGCAGGATGGCACCGGTATTGGGATCGGTCGCGAACCAGTCGAGCAGGTCGCCGGCATCGACATCCGCCGAGTCCCCGAGCGAAACCGCGGCCGAGAAACCGATCCCCCGATGCGTCGCCCAGTCGACCATGGCGGTCACGATGGCGCCCGACTGCGAGAGGAGGGCGAGGCGCCCCGGCTTCGGCTGCATGGGGCCGAAACTGGCATTGACCCGGGCGAGGGGGGCCAGCAGGCCGAGGCAATTCGGCCCGATGATGCGGAGCGTCGCCGGTCGCGCCGCCTCTAGCATGGCCTGCCGGCGCGCCATGCCGGCGTCGCGCTCCGCACCGTCCTGCCCTTCGCCGAAGCCGGCGGTTATGACGACGGCGCCGCGGGTGCCGCTGCGCGCGAACTCGCCGATCAGGCCGGGGATCGAGTCGGGTGGCGTGCAGAGAACGGCCAGATCGGCCGGCGTCGGCAGGGCGGCGATGCTTTTCACCGCCGGGATGCCGGCGATCGCTGCGCCTTCCGGATGCACCAGGTGCAGCGGACCGTCGAAGCCGGCGGCGGCGAGGTTGCGGGCGACGACATCGCCGATCGAGTTCGGCCTACGGCTGGCGCCGACCAAGGCAATCGATCGCGGGCGGAACAGGGCGTCGATATTGCGGATGGACATGCGAAATCCTCGGCCGGGACGGGATTGTCGACGCTGCCCCTCCTCTACCGGCCGACGGCGACGACCCTAGCCCCTATCCGAACAACCGTGTTGATCCGAATCAAGTCCGGCGGGATTCAGGCGCGGCGCCGGCGCACCCAGGCCAGAGCCGCGAGCCCCACACCCAGCAGCGCCAGCGCGGCCGGCTCAGGCACCTCGGCGACCGGTGTGGAACCGGGCGACTCGAAATACGGCAGCGTGCCGGTGAAATCCACGTTGTTCACCTGCATGCCACCGTTCCAGCTGCCCGCGACAACCTGACCCCAGATCACCCCGGAGGTGGCATCTATGTCGGCGTTGGGCGCGAGGATGCTGCCCTGGAAGCCGATGCTGGACAGCGTCAGCGTCTCCGCCTCGAAGAAGTTGAACAGGACGTGCTGGCGATAGGTCTCGAAGATGTTCGACAGGCCGCCCGACATGGAGGCGGAGGTGCCGGAGACGTTGATGACGATGGTCGCATCGGCGGGAATGCCGGCAATCTCACCCCAGGTGGTGCTGGCGAGGTCGGCGGCGGTGATGTCGAAGATCTGCAGCGCGCTGCTGCCGTCGCCGGTGAAGAAGAGGCCGCCCCACTTCAACTCGTCGTTTCCCGTCTCGGCGAGGTCGGCGAGATTCTGGCTCAACATGGAGAGGCGAGCCTTCTCGGCCGCGAAATCGACGCCGAGGTTCTTGTCGAGTTCCGACTTGAGCGACAGCCCGTCGTGAATGAGGCCCCATCTGACCGAGGAATCGACACCGGCGGCGCTGCCGCCGACCAGTATGTCGCCGTATTCGACGCGTCCCGAGGTGAATGTCAGATCGCCACCGACAATCAGGCTGCCAGCCGCGCCCGGCCGATCTGCCGCCAGCTTGTCGGCGACGCTGTAGTTTCCGAGGGACACGTTGCCGCCGGCGGCGAGGCGGCCTTCCACATCGCTGCTGGCGGCTATGAAATCACCAAAGACCAGGACGTTGAAGTCCTGCCCGAGGCCGGCGGGGCCGGCCAGCGCGGGCACCGCAACAGCGCAACCCAGGAAGAAGCCGGCCAGGCCGGAACGCCACCGCAACATGGAAGGGATATCCCCGAAATCTGTTGCTCCGGTCTAACCCACCGGAGTTAAACAAATGTAGGGCGCCGGGCGAGCGGCGGCGGTGACGGGTGTCACCTATCCCCAGGATCGTTATGGCGGTTTTTACAATCGCTTCGCCGCATGGCGGCCGAGCGGCGGATTTCCGGGATTGCTGCGATGCGGCATGAACACTGCATTCCGACGACCCGCCACCCGTTCGCACAGCTTCGCTTCAGTCAAGAGTAGAATTTTCGATGAATATGCTTCTAAAAGTTTTCGTTTCCACACTCATTGCCGGCACGGCCATGCCTGCACTGGCGGGCCCGCTCACAGCCCAGCAGATCCTCGAACAGTTCAACCTCGTCGTCCTCGGCAACATGGCCGCCAGCGACGACGTGGAAGGCCGCACCTATGTCGGCGGCAACCTTTCCGGCAACGCGCCCTTCTTCATCAAAGGGACGCCGGCACTCCTGTCCAATTCGATCTACGCGGCGCTCACCGTGCGGGGCGATGTCGATGCCGGCAACCTAAACCTCGACAATGGCGGCAGCGTCCATGTCGGCGGCAATCTGCGCGCCACCGTGAACATGAACGGGTCGGGCGGCGATCTGACGGTCGGCGGCAATCTCAGGTCCGGTTCCAACGTCAACATGAATGGCGGCAAGCTCACCGTCGGCGCGGATCTCCAGACCGGGGTCAACTACAACCTGAACAGCGGCAGCGACCTGGCCATCGGCGGCAATCTCGCCAGCGGGACCAATCTGGGCTCCTCGCACGTGGTCGAGGTCACCGGCAACATCGGCGCGAACCTGTCGGTCAACGGTGCCACGGTTCGATATGGCGGGACGCTGACCGGCAGCCTCAACAACATCAACGCCGGCATCGTGCAGAATGTGCCCGTTTCAGCCCCGGTGCCGCAGGCGATTCCGGACTTCGAACAGGTGCTGAAGACGCTCGCCGGCGACCTGCAGGCGGAAACGGCGGAGGATGCCAGCCTCGCCGTCGCCTCGAACCGCGCCACGTTCAGCGTGACCGATTTCGATGCCGACGACATTGCCGTCCTGTCGATCGCCGACGGCCAGTCGCTGTTCAGCTCGATCGGAGAGATCGCCTTCCTCGGTCTGGACGCAGTGGATACCTTCATCATCAATGTCGGTGGCGTATCGCTGACCATCGCCGAGAATTTCCTGTCCGGCTTCGACCCGCTGGGCGATGTCGCCTCCAAGGTGATCTGGAACTTCTACGAGGCGACGGAAATCAGGTTCCAGGCCGAGTTCTTCGGCAGTGTCCTCGCGCCCCATGCCACCGTCAGCAACACCAATTCCCTGAACGGCAGCATCGTGGCCGGCACCTTCAACCAAGGCGGCGAGGTGCATCTGCCCGTCTTCACCGGCGAGATTCCGGGCGCCGAAACGCCGCCGGTCACCGAAGTGCCGGAACCGGGCGCCGCCTTGCTCCTGCTGTCGGGCCTGGCCGGTCTCGCCGCGGCGCGGCGCCGCAGCCGGCTTTGATCAGGATCAAGGCGCTCGCGCAGGGACGTCGCTAGCCTCCTCCATTCGAACCCGTCACCTGATCCCCCATCAATCAGGCGCCGGGCGCGAGGCGGGACGGTCCATTCTCCCCGTACCGTTCCGCCTTCGCTTTTTCTGAACGACTCGCCCGCCTATAGTGCGAGTCGCCCGATTCGCCCCGGATCGGTCGCAGGTCTGTCAAGGTCGCATCCATGTGGAAGCTCGCATCCGCGGCAGCCGCCGCGGCGATCACGATTCTGGCCGGCGCGGCGCCGGCCGCCGCCGGGCTCGCCATCGTGCTCAATTCCGGCGAAGACACGATCAGCCTGATCGACACCGTGACCTACAAAGAAACCGCGAAGCGCCCGATCGGCCGCGAACCGCACCATCTGATGCCTACGCCCGATGGTCGCGAACTGATTATCGGCAATGCGGTAGGCAACGATCTCGTCTTCCTCGATCCCGCCACCGGCGCGATGCTGGGCCGGACGCCACAGATCGCCGATCCCTACCAACTGGGCTTCACGCCAGACCGGAAATGGTTCGTCACGGCGGCGCTCCGCCTCGACCGGGTCGACATCTACGAGGCGTCGCAGGTCGGACATCGCAGGTTCACCCTGGCGAAGACGCTGCCGCTGCGCTCCATGCCGAGCCACCTCGCTTTCGCGCCCGACAGCCGCCACGTCTATGTGACGGCACAGGATACCGGCGAGGTCGCCGCCATCGACGTCATCGACCAGAAGGTGCTGTGGCAGGCCAAGGTCGGGCCGGAGCCGGCCGGCATCTGGCTGGACGCCAAGCGCGAACGCCTGCTGACCGGAATCATGGGCGGCGACTACGTGTCCGTCATCAGCACACGGGACGGCCGCGCCCTGGACAAGATCAAGGTCGGCAAGGGCGCGCATCAGATCTACGAGGACAAGGGCCGCAGCCTCCTCTACGTCTCCGCCCGCGTCGACAACACGATCACCGCCATCGACCGCGACAGCCTGAAGGTCGTCCGCACCTACAAGGCCGGACCCGGGGTCGATTGCATGGAGCTCGCCAAGGGCGGCAAGGAGCTCTGGTACACCGCGCGCTGGGCCAAGCGGGTCGAGGTGCTCGATCTCGAAAGCGGTAAGGTCATCGCGAAGATCCCGGTAGGACGGTCGCCGCACGGAATCTACATTCACGACGCGGCGCGGACGGCTTCGCGCTGAAATGCGCTTTCTGGCCGTCATCCTCGTCCTGCTGAGCGCGGCCACCGCCTCGGCATCGCAACAGGGCTGCTCCCCCGCGAAGCAGATCTACCTAACCATCGACACCGGCAGCATGCGCGACGCCGAGCACATCGCCGCGGTGATGAACCGGCATGCCGTGAAGGCGACCTTCTTCCTGGCAAATGAAGCAACGGTAAGAGGCGACAGGTCGCTGGAGGATGGCTGGATACCCTATTGGAGGGCGCGTTTGGCCGAAGGCCATGCCTTCGGCACCCACACCTGGCGGCACTGGTGGTTCCGCGAAGACAAGTCCGACGGCACCGTCCGCTACCAGGGTCTCGGCCGCGGCGAGGTCGAGTTCCTGGACAAGGGCGGCTTTTGCGCCGAATTGAACCGCTCGGCCGACCGGTTCCATGCGATGACCGGTGCGAGGATGTCGCCGATATGGCGCGCGCCCGGCGGCCGCACGACGCCTCGCGTACTCGCCTGGGCCAAGGAATGCGGCTTCGGCGAGCATGTGGGCTGGAGCCCGGCCGGCTTTCTGGGCGACGAACTGCCCTCCGACAAGTTTCCCAATGCGAAACTTCTCTCCCGCGCGCTCGACACCGTTCGGGCCGGGGACATCCTCGTGATGCATACCGGCATCTGGTCGCGGAAGCAGAACTTCACCGAAATCTTCGAACCGCTGGTCACCGGCCTCAAGGACAGGGGCCTGTGCTTCGCCACGCTGAACGATCGGCCGGCCGGTGGCCGCTCCGCGGAGGCGAAGCGGTGATCGGCGACATCGAAGCCTTCGTGTTCGAGCATTCGGTTCAGCCGTTGCTCTTTCACCTGGGCCTCATGCTCTACGTGTCGGATGCCTACACCTGGATGGAGTTCACGCTCCTCGGGTTGTTCCAGATCGGCGTCGTCTACTTCATCTGCCGGCCGCTCGAAGCGAGATGGCCGGTGGAGCCGCGCACCGACAGCGCCGCCATCCGCACCGATGTGCTCTACACATTCCTGCAACGCGGTGGCGTGCTGCCTCTGATCTTCTTCGTCCTCTTCACGCCCCTGGTCGATGCGCTCGACGAGACATTGCGCGGCATCGGCTATGCACCGCGAACGCTGGAGCATTGGATCCCGGCCCTGGCCGACATGCCGATCGTCACCTTCGCGCTGTACGCACTGATCCTGGATTTCGCCGAGTATTGGCGGCACCGCTTCCAGCATCGGTTCGATTGGTGGTGGGCACTGCACTCGCTGCATCACGATCAGCGCCAGATGACGCTTTGGACCGACAATCGCAATCATGTGCTGGACGATGTCGGCCAAGCCGCCTGGCTGGGCGCCGTGGCCCTGCTGATCGGGGTGGAACCGGCCCAGTTCCCGCTTCTGATCCTGCTGTTCGGCGTCGTGGAATCCTTCAGCCACGTGAACGCCCGGCTGTCTTTCGGCCGTTTGGGCGAACGGCTGCTGGTCAGCCCGCGCTTCCATCGGGTCCATCACGCGATCGACGGCGATTTCAGTTCGCTCACGCGGGGCAGCAACTTCGCCGTGCTGTTTCCGGTCTGGGACGTGCTGTTCGGAACCGCCGACTTCAAAAGCCGCCCTTCGGCTACCGGCATCGCGGGCCGGGAGAGCCCGGATGCCATCGGCCGCGGCTGGCTGGCACAGCAGGGTCTCGGCTTGAAACGCCTGGCGCTGGCCCTTTGGCCGGCCGGGCGGCAGTCGCAGCGTCACGTATCGGGGGAACGGACATGACGAAACTGGGGGTGGGGATGCTCCTTGCGGGCACGAGCTTGTTGCTCGGCGCCTGCGCCGGGCCGGTGATACTCGGGATCAATCTCGGCACGGCTTCCACGATGGGCTCGGTAATATCCACCGCGGCCACCGGCAAGGGCCTGGGCGAGCATGCGCTCAGCGCGATCACCGAAAAGGATTGCGCCATCATCGAAGGCACCCTGCGCTCGGACCGGAAAGTTTGCGAAGTACCCGGCTCCGAGGCGACGAAGTCGGATTTCAAGGGCATTGCGACCCTGTTCGACGACAAGCGGGAAGCCGCGCCTGCGACCATGCTCGCCGAGGGGGCGGCAGAGCCGGCCCCTGGTCAGACCGCCACCAGCGCATTCGAGCCTCCCGTCACCTCCGCCGAGGCGCGGCAGGTTGAATCCATGGAATTGGCAGCGCCGGCATCACCGGCCACCGAGGCGGCGCCCCCGCGGATCGAACGGCCGACCATCGTGCGGGTCGCCGCCGCGCCGCCGGCGCCGCGCCCGAAACCCGCCGCGAATGACGGCGCCTATTCGGTGCAGGTCGGTGCCTTCTCGAAGCCCGCTCTCGCGGCGGTGCTGGTCAGGCAACTGCGCGATGCCGGCTACCATGCGAGCCATGTCAGCAGGCGCGGCATGACCGTCGTGAAGGTCGGGGGTTTCGCCGATGCGCCGGCTGCCGAGGCGGCGGCAAGCCGTATCGGCCGCGCATGGCGCACCGAGCCGATGATCCTCGCCAGCCGGGTCTGACTGCCGCTCAGTCCTCGAGGACAGGGAAGGCATGGGCCCCATCGGGGCCGAGCGGCAGCGGCGTCGCGCTGTGCACGGCGGCGACCGGCAAGGGGCCGTAGAGGTGCGGGAAAAGCTGCCCGCCGCGTGAAGGCTCCCATCTCAGGGTACAGCCGGGTTGACCCCGCAGCGCCTCCTCGCGAACGGCGATCAGGAGAAGATCGGCCCGTCCCTTCCGGTGCTTCACCGCCGATTCGGCCACCTGCGCGGCCGTGGAGAAATGGATGAAACCGTCGCGAAGATCGTCGCCGGAACCGCCGTATTCGCCCGCCGCTTCGGCCGCGCGCCAGTCGGCGACAGCGGCCATGTGATAGATCGTGGTCATTGGATATCTATAGCCGGAGTCGGCCCACGACGGCGAACCCCGTCCGCGATGGTTTCAGGACGACCATCTCGCCGGGCGCGGGATACACCTCGGTCGCGGCGGTGATATTGACCTGGTGGGTAACCAGGACCAGAACCCCCGGCCCTTTCCAGTCCGCGATCAAATCGCGAAGCGCCGCCGTGGCTGCCGGCTCCTGTCGGCGATCGGCGAAGAAGGAGTCGAGCGCCTTGTCATGGCTCGGCGGATCGAAGCCGAGAAGCCGCGCGGTTTCGGCCGATCGGCACCAGGCGGAGGTGCGGACCGCCGCAACCGGGACACCTTCTGCCCGCAACCGCGCACCCGTCGCCCTTGCCGCAGCGCGCCCAGCCTCGGAAAGGTTGCGCTGGGTGCTGCAATCCGCCCGTCGAAAGCCCGGCGGATCGCCTGTTCCTGGCTCCGTCGCCTCATGGCGCATCAACAGAACAGCCGGGCCGGCGCGCAATTCCCGCCACAGCGCTTCCGAGGCTGACGCCGGAAGGGGAAGCAGGAAGAGAAGGAGGAGAACGTACCGCATGAGGTGAGACATGGAGCGCGAAACGCCGCAGCCAAGCCTCGGGCGTGCTTCGGCTTGACCCCCCTCGCCCCCAATCCATAATCGCCCGGCACACAAACAAGCAAAATCAGGCCGCCTATTTTCCAGGCGCGGCCCTGGAGGATCTGCCCCATGCAACAGTTCCGGTTCGACCTGCACGACCTGCCGCCGGAGGCCGAAGCCCTCCGCCAGGACGTGCGGGCGTTCCTGCGCGAGAACCTGGCCGGCTACCCTGCCGTCAGGCGCTCCGAATCGTGGTCCGGCGAGGACGCCGGCTTCAGCCGCAAGATGGGCGAGGCCGGCTTCATCGGCATGACCTTCCCGAAGAAGTACGGCGGGCACGAGCGCAGCGCGCTCGAACGCTATGTCATGCTGGAGGAGATGCTGGCCGCCGGCGCGCCGGTCTCCCACCACTGGGTCGCCGACCGGCAATCGGGCCCGCTGATACTGCGCTATGGCACCGAGGCGCAGCGCGAGAAGATCATCCCCGGCATCTGCCGGGGCGAGATCAGTTTCTGCATCGGCATGAGCGAGCCCGATTCGGGGTCGGACCTCGCCTCGGTCCGCACCAAGGCCGAAAAGGTCGACGGCGGCTACAAGGTGACCGGCACCAAGATCTGGACCTCGGGGGCCCAGCGCTCGGACTACATGATCGCGCTCTTCCGCACCAAGGGCGAAGCATCCGACCGCCACGAGGGCCTGTCGCAGTTCCTGGTCGATGTGAAGAGCACGAAGAACATCACCATCCGGCCGATCCAGCAGATAACCGGCGAGCCGCATTTCAACCAGATCTACTTCGACGGCGCCTTCGTTCCCGAAGACATGCTGGTGGGCAAGGAGCATCAGGGCTGGAAGCAGGTGATGGCCGAACTCGCCTTCGAGCGGAGCGGGCCGGAGCGCTACATGAGCTCGATCCAGCTGCTGCTGCTGGCCATCGACGAGGCGAAGAAGTCTCCCGATTCCAAGGTGCGGGCCGGCGTCGGCCGGCTGATCGCGCATTTCAACACGCTGCGCCAGATGTCGGTCTCGGTCGCCGCGATGCTGAACGCGGGCGTCGATCCGGCGCTGGAAGGCTCCGTCGTCAAGGAACTGGGCGCGCTGTTCGAGCAGGAACTGCCGGATACGGCGCAATCCCTGTTCGAGGCCGAGCCCACCGTCGGCGACGGTTCCGATTTCCAGCAGGTGCTGGCCTATCTCACCCAGATCTCGGTGTCGTTCTCGCTTCGAGGCGGCACGCGCGAGATCCTGCGCGGCATCATTGCCCGGGGGCTCGGACTGCGATGAGCGACATGAACGATCTGCGCACGATCCTGACCGATTCGGTCGAGGGCGTGCTTTCCGAACTGGTGACGCGCGAGGCGCTGGTGGAAGCCGAGACCGGCGCCTGGCCGGCAGCCATCTGGTCGAAGCTGGAAGACCAGGGCATGACGCTGCCGATGGTGGGCGAGGCCGGCGGCGGCATCGGCGCCGGGTGGCTCGACGTCTATCCGATCTTCCGCGCCGCGGGGCGGCATGCCGCGCCGGTACCGCTCGCCGAGACGATCGTCGCCGCCTTCCTGCTCGACCGCTCCGGCATCAAGGTGCCCGAAGGCGCGCTCAGCATCGCGGTACCGCAGCGTGGCGAGCACCTGGCTTTGCGCAAGAACGGCCGCGAGTGGCGGGCCAGCGGCACCGTCGCCCGCGTGCCCTGGGGCAAGGCCTGCCGGCATGTCGTCATCCTCGCCACCGATGCCGAGGGTCCGCGCGTCGCCCTGGTGGAGACGGCGAAGCTCGGCATCGCGCAAGGCCTCAACATCGCGAGAGAGCCGCGCGATTCGCTCACCTTCGCCGACGTGCCGGTCGCCGCCAGCGCACCGGCGGGCGAGGGTATCGGGGCGGAAACCGCCCTCTTCCTCGGGGCCATGGCCCGCTCGGCCCAGCTGGCCGGCGCGCTGGACCAGATCCTGGCCACCACGGTCGAATACGCGAATACCCGCACCCAGTTCGGCCGGCAGATCGGCAAGTATCAGGCGATCCAGTTCCAGCTGGCGGGCTTCGCCGGCCAGGCGGCCGCCTCCGGCCTCGCCGCCGAGGTCGCCTTCCGGGCCGCGGATCGCCAGGCCGACCCGCGCTTCGAGATCGCCTGCGCCAAGGCCAGGACCAGCGAGGCGGCGCACACCGCGACCTCGGTCGGCCACCAGACCCACGGCGCCATAGCCTTCACCTATGACCACGGCCTGCACTTCACCACCAAGCGCGCCTGGTCATGGCGGGCCGAGTTCGGCACGGTTGGGCACTGGCAGCACTGGATCGGCGATTTCTTCGCCGGTCCCGGCGCCCCACCGCTGTGGTCCTTCGTGACCGGGAGATAGAGCGATGAGCAAGCCGTTGCCGCAGGGCCTCTATCGCCAGTTCGCCATCGAGCGGGTCATCCACGGGGTTGCCGCGGCAACGGCAGTGCCGCTGGAAGCGGAGCGACTGGGGGCCTCGCGCGTGCTGCTGACCAGCACCAAGTCGCTCGCGCGCAAGACGGACGTGGTCGAGCGCATCGCCAAGGCGCTGGGAGCCCGCTACGCCGGGCTGCACGACGACATACCGGCGCATACCCCGCGCGAGGCTGTGATCGCCGGCGCCAAGGCCGCGCGCGACGCCAAGGCCGACCTGATCGTCGCCGTGGGTGGCGGATCGACGATAGACGCCACCAAGGCGATCCTGATGGCGCTGTGGCACGACATCACCACGACGGAGGGCATAGAGCCTTTCGCCAATCGCGGCCGGGCGGATGCGACGCCACAGCCCAAGACGCTGGAGCGCATCCGCATGGTGGCGGTACCGACCACGCTGTCGGCGGCCGAATTCACCTATTTCGCCGGGGTCACCGATGCCGCCCGCGGCATCAAGCAGTCGCTCAGCGATCCGCTCTGCATCCCGCGCACCGTCCTGCTCGATCCCGAGATCACGCTGCATACGCCGATGCGCCTGTTCCTCGGCACCGGCATCCGCGCCGTCGATCACGCCACAGAGCGGCTCTGCTCGCTGATCAAGCACCCCTTCTCGGACGCGACAGCGGTCGAGGCACTGCGGCTGCTGCAGCGCGGCCTGCCGGCGGTGCAGAAAAGCCCCGAGGATCTGCAGGCCCGGCTCGACTGCCAGCTGGGCGCCTGGCTTTCCATCTCCGGCATCCAGGCGGGCGTACCGGTTGGAGCGAGCCACGGCATCGGCCATGTCCTGGGCGCCCATGCCGGCGTCCCGCACGGCGAAACATCCTGCGTCATGCTTCCGGCCACGCTCGCCTGGAACAAGAGCGTGAACTACGAGGAGCAGGTGCGCACGGCGGAGGCCTTCGGCCGCCCCGGGGTGGAGGCGGCCGACTGCGTGCGCGATCTTGTCGCAGGGCTCGGCCTGCCGACGCGGCTGCGCGATGTCGGCGTCCGCCACGAGGACTTCGCGCTGATCGCCGAGAAGTCGATGCACGACCATGCGGTGAAGACCAATCCGCGTCCGATCGAGAAGCCCGCCGACGTGCAGGAGATCCTGGAGCTCGCCTGGTAGATGGCTTGCGACTTCTCCATCGAGATGAAGCATGCGGCCCCGGTCTGTGGCGTCGACGAGGCGGGCCGCGGCCCTCTGGCCGGGCCGGTGGTGGCGGCCGCCGTCATTCTCGACCCGGTCCGCATACCCATCGGCATAGACGATTCGAAAAAGCTGACCGCGCCGGTGCGCGAGGCATTGTTCGATCTGATCAACGCCAATGCCCATGTGGGCATCGGCATTGCAAGCGTCGAGGAGATCGACAGCCTCAACATCCTCTGGGCCGCCATGCTGGCGATGCGGCGCGCCGTGGCCGCGCTACCGATCGCGCCGGGCCATGCGCTGATCGACGGCAATCGATGCCCCGACCTCTCCTGCCGCTCCACCGCGGTGATCGGCGGTGATGCCCTGTCTCTTTCCATCGCCGCAGCCTCGATCATCGCCAAGGTCACGCGCGATCGCATGATGCGGGACCTGGATGCGGCACATCCCGGCTACGGCTTCGCCGGCCACAAGGGCTATGGCACGGCCGCCCATCTGGCGGCGCTCGACCGCCTCGGCCCCTGCATTATCCACAGGCGCTCCTTCGCCCCGATCCGGCAGGCGACGCTTCTGCTTGAAACCGGCGAGCGCATCACGTAGAAACCGCCGCCTCGGTGGGTGCATAGCTCAGTTGGTAGAGCAGCTGACTCTTAATCAGCGGGTCCAAGGTTCGAATCCTTGTGCACCCACCAAGTAACCGGTCGGCGCATGCGCCAGATCCGCTTCAGGGCCGGTTGCGGCTCCCTTCCGCCTGCCAGCTCGAGGTCAGCGCGCTTGCGGCAGCGTCGATCCGCCTCGAGAGCAGATCCATTTCCTCGCGCATCTCGACGATGCCGCGCATGAGATCAGTGGCTTGCGCCTCGTCGGCGCTTCGCCCCGTTCCTTGCCGAGATCCGTTCATCGAGAGATGCTCCAGGCGACCCCTGCGGAATGCGGGTATAGCCTGTCACCCCAACGCGGATGCGCCCCAATCGTTGCATAGCTCCGGTCGAGCCTGTTGGATTGCGTGCGGAAGGCCGGGTGCGGCCGCGCGCCGGTCAGTGCCCGCCGTGCCCGGCCATGTAGCGGCCGAGGATCTCCGGGCGGGTTTCCGCCACCATCGCCTCGTGGGCGATACGCCCCTCGAACATCACCAGCACCCGGTCGGCGAGTTCGAAGATCTCGTCGAGGTCTTCGCTGACGAGGAGCACGGCGGCGCCGCGGTCGCGCGCGGCCTGGATGCGCCCGCGCACTTCGGCGACGGCCGCGAAGTCGAGGCCGAAGCAGGGATTGGCCACCACCAGGACGGCCACCTCGTCGTCCATCTCGCGCGCCAGTACGGTGCGCTGCACATTCCCGCCCGACAGCGTGGCGACGGCGGCATCGGGGCCTTGCGTCTTGATGCCGTAGCGCTGGATCATCCGATTGGCGCGCTCGCGCAGCGCCGCCCCGTCGATCCACCAGCCGCCCTTGGCATAGGGCGGGCTGTCGAAGTCGCGAAAGGCGAGGTTCTCGGCCACCGACATGTCGCCGACGCAGGCGTTCTTCAGCGGCTCCTCCGGGAGGCAGTGCACCTTGAGCGCCCGCATCTCCGCCCGCGTGGCCCCATAGGCTTGCCCCTCGATCTCGATCCGCCCCGCCCGCGCGGCGCGCTGCCCGGCCAGCACCTCGACCAGTTCGCGCTGGCCGTTGCCCGAAACGCCGGCAACGCCGACGATCTCCCCCGAACGCACCTGGAAGGCGACATCGGCCAGCGCCGCCTCGCCCGTCTCGTCCTCGGCGCCGAGACCGGTGACGACGAGGCGCGGGGCGCCCACCGGCACGCTCCGCTCGACATGCCGGCTCATCGCCGCGCCTTCGCCCACCATCAGGCGGGCCAGGCTGTCGGGCGTCGCATCGGCCACCCGGGCGGTGCCGGCGAGGCGGCCGCGCCGCAGCACCGTGACGTCGTCGGCGAAGCCCATCACCTCGCGGAACTTGTGGGTGATGATGAGGACGGTGAGATGGCCCGCCACCGTCATGCCCTTGAGCAGGCCCAGGATCTCGTCCGCCTCGCCCGGCGTCAGCACGGAAGTGGGTTCGTCCAGGATCAGGAAACGCTGGTCGAGATAGAGCTGCTTCAGGATCTCGACCTTCTGCCGCTCGCCCGCCGCCAGTTCCTTCGCCGCGACATCGAGCGGCACCTTGAAGGGCATCTTCCCGAGGAACGCTTCCGCCCGCTTCTTCTCCGCCGCCCAATCGACGATGGCGGGGACATCGGCCCGCGCCAGCACCAGGTTCTCCAGCACGGTCATGCCGGGAACCACGGTGAAGTGCTGGTAGACCATGCCGATGCCACGCGTCTGCGCCTCGCGCGGGCTGTTGATCTCCTGCTCGCGGCCGTCGAGCAGCACCTCGCCCTCGTCGGCCTTGTAGTAGCCCATGATGCACTTCACGAGCGTGGACTTGCCGGCACCGTTCTCGCCCAGCAACCCGTGAAAGCTGCCCGGCCGAACCTTGAGCGAGACGTCGTCCAGCGCCTTCAGCGCGCCGAAGCGCTTCGACATCTTGTTGACCTCGAGGCCGGCGGCGCGGGCGGCAGTCACGGCAAAGCCTCGATGAAGGTCTTGGAGTCGGAGACGGAGCCGAAGACGCCGCCCTGCATCTTCACCATCTTGATCGCGGCGGCATGGTTGCCGGGATCGGTGGCGCCGCAGCAGTCTTCCAAGAGCAGGCATTCGAAGCCGCGATCGTTCGCCTCGCGCATGGTGGTGTGAACGCAAACATCGGTGGTGATGCCGGTGAGCACGATGTTGTCGATGCCGCGCGTCCGGAGCATCAGCTCCAGGTCGGTGGCGCAGAACGAGCCCTTGCCCGGCTTGTCGATGATCGGCTCGCCCGGCAGCGGCGCGAGATCGGGGATGATCTCCCAGCCGGGTTCGCCCCGCACCAGGATGCGCCCGCAGGGGCCCGGATCGCCGATGCCCGCGCCGATCCGCTGCGAGCGCCAGCGCTTGTTCGCCGGCAGGTCCGACAGATCCGGCCGATGGCCTTCGCGGGTGTGGATGATGCTGTAGCCCTTCGCACGCATGGCGGCGAGCAGCCGCCTGATCGGCTCGATCGGCGCGCGGGTGGCCGACAGGTCATAGCCCATCTTGTCCACATAGCCGCCCGGCCCGCAGAAATCGGTCTGCATGTCGATCACGATCAGCGCCGTGTTGGCGGGCCGGAGGTCGCCGTTCCATGGCCAGTTGTAGGGATCGCCCGGGATCGGTCCTTCAGCCATGGCTCTTTCCCTTGTAGGTCCGGTTCGGCAGCGGAAAGCCGCAGGACGTGCCGTCCTTCACCCGCACCTGCTCCTCCCAGGGCAGGCGATAGCGTCCCGCCACCATGTCCCGCATGTAGGTATAGGGACAGTCCTGCGCCCCGCCCTGGACGGCGGTGAAGCCGCGATGCCCCAACTGATAGATGTTGTTCTCCACGCCCCAGCCCGCGCGCGCCTCGCGTACCAGGTCGGGGCGCACTTCCGCGGTGATGATCTCGTCGGCGAGGCCGTTGCCTTCGACCAGCATGCTGCCGTCGAAGTTGCAGATCATCGCCTCGCCCATCGAATTGAAGGTGCCGTCGGACCCGCACATGCAGACGCTGGCGGTGACCATCAGGTTGCAGAAGGCGTTCGACCGGTTGGTGAAGCGCCAGGCCTCGCGGATCGGCGCGGTGTAGCCGGCCGTGCGCAGCATGATCTCCGCACCCTTGTAGGCGGCCTCGCGCGCCATCTCCGGGAACATGCCGTCATGGCAGATGATGAGCGACAGTTTGCTGCCCTTCGGCCCGTCGCAGACCGGTATGCCGATATCGCCCGGCTCCCACGGCTCGACCGGCACCCAGGGATGGAGTTTGCGGTAGTAGAGTTTCAGCGCGCCGGTATCGTCGATGATCAGGCCGCTGTTGTAGGGGTTGCCGTCCTCATTCAACTCCATGATCGAGAAACAGCCCCAGATCCTGTGCTCGCGGCAGGCGGCCTTGAAAGCCGCCACCTCGGGACCGTCCATCCGGCACATGATCGCCGGATTCGTGTCCATCGACAGGCCGTGCAGCGCGTATTCGGGGAAGACCACCAGATCCATGGTCGACATGCCTCGCCGGGCCTTGCCCACCATGGCGACGATCTTCCGCGTCTGCGCCGCGAGATCGGCCGGCGTCACCACCACGGGAAGCTGCAGCTGGACCAGGCCGATGACGACGCCATTGGCCGATTTGTTGAGACCGCCCAATCCGCTCATGGCCGACCCCTCATCTTCCCACTCCTAACGGTTCACGCCGAGTTCGGCCGGCGCGCCCGCCAGGCTGCGCGTGGGCGAGCAGGTGGCGATCATGATGGCGAGCGTCAGCACATAGGGCGCCGCGTTGAACAGGTAGTAGCCCTGCGTGACGCCGACCGACTGCAGCGCCGGGCCGATGGCGCCGGCGGCGCCGAAGAGAAGTGCCGCGAACAGGCAGCGCACCGGATGCCAGCGCGCGAAGATGACCAGCGCGATCGCCATCAGGCCCTGCCCGCTCGACAGCGCCTCGTTCCAGGAGCCGGGGTAATAGAGCGACAGGAACGCCCCGCCCACGCCGGCGAAGGCCCCGCCGGCCGCGGTGGCGAGCAGGCGAATGCCGCGTGGCGAATAGCCCATGGCGCGGACCGCGTCGGCGCTGTCGCCGGCGGCGCGCACGATCATGCCCCAGCGCGTCGCCTTGAAGAACCAGAGCAGCGCCGGCGCCAGCGCCACCCCGATCAGGAACAAGACGTTGACCTCGAGCGCCGAACGCACGCGTTCGTCCGCGCTCCACCAGCCGAAGGGAATGGCCGGCAGGATCGGCGCCTTCGGCTGGATGAAGGGCTTGCCCAGAAAGAAGGCGACGCCGGTGGCGAGCAGCATCAGCGCGATGCCGACGGCGATGTCGTTCACTCTAGGCAAGCCACAGATGGCGCCGTGCAGGCCCCCCAGCACGATGCCGGCAATGGCGGCGACGCCGACACCGGCCCAGGGCGAACCGGTGAGATAGGAGACGCCGTAGGCGCTCATCGCGCCCAGCACCAGCGTACCCTCGAGGCCGAGGTTGATGCGGCCCGAGCGTTCGGTCAGGCACTCGCCGAGAGCAACGAAGAGATAGGGTGTCGAGACGCGGATGGCGCCCGAGAGCATGGCGAGCGGCACGGCCCAGAAATCGAAGCCCTCGCTCATCTCGCCTCTCCCCCGAGGAAGGATGGGAGTTTGATTCGTCCGGTCAGTGTCTCGCTGGCCAGCAGCACGACGAAGAGGATGCCCTGCAGAACCATGACCGTGGCATCGGGCAGGTCGAGCCGGCGCTGCAGAAGCCCCCCCGATGCGTTGATGCCGCCGAGCAGAATGGCGACCGGGATCACGGCGGCCGGGTTGTGGCGGGCGAGGAACGCCACCAGGATGCCGGAAAAGCCATAGCCAACGGCCAGCGAGGCATTGGCGCGCCCATGCACCGCCGCCACCTCGATCATGCCGGCGAGACCGCCGGCGGCACCGGCGAGCGCGCTCACGATCAGGATCAGCTTGCCGACGTTCAGCCCGGCCAGTTTCGCCGCCTTCGGGTTGCCGCCCACCATGCGCGCGGCGAAGCCGAAGGATGTCTTCTCCATCAGTACCCACATGAGGAGGCAGGCGACGATGCCGATGGCGAGCCCCCAATGCACATCCATGCCCGGCAGTGCGCCGATCATGTGGCCCTCGCCGATATGGCCGGTGGACGGCTTGTTCAGGCTGGCGGGATCGCGCAGCGGTCCTTCGACGAGATGGTTGAACAGCGCGATGGCGATATAGGCCAGAAGCAGGCTCGATATCGTCTCGTTGACCCCGCGGGCATGCTTCAGCCAGCCGGCGAGGCCGATCCACAAGGCGCCCATCGCGGCAGCGGCGATCGCCATACCGGCGATCGCCACGGCAAAAGGTGCGGCGGCGAGGAGAAGCCCGACCCAGGCGGCGGCGAGCCCTCCGGACACGAGCGCGCCCTCCCCCCCGATGATGACGAGCCCGAGGCGGGCCGGCAGCGCGGTACACAAGGCGACGAGGAGGAGCGGCGCCGCGCGCAGAAGCGTGTTCTGCCAGGAGAACCAGCTGCCGAAGGCGCCCGTCCACATCAGTTCGTACACGTCGATCGGACTGGCGCCGGCCGCGAAGACGAAGACGGCGAAGATCAGTGCCGAGAGAAGTAGCGCGACCGCGGGGACGGCGGCCCGCTCGGTGCCGGCGCGCAGGCGCACCAGCACCGCCCCCGCTCTCGGGCCGCCTTCCGCCGTGGTCGCGCCTGCCGTCACGAGATCGAGCCGGCCACGCCCTCGACCAGCCAGTTCATCCCTTCCAGCCAGCCGTCCGTCTGCTCATAGGCCTTGGACCCGGCAATGATCTCGGCACCCTTGTTGTCCTTCATCGGTCCCTTGAAGATGGTGAAGGTGCCGGCCATCATCTTCGCCTTCACCTCGTCGGCCTGCTTGCGGGCCGCTTCCGGTACGGCGGGGCCATAGGCGGAAGGTTTCACGAAACCGTCCTTCAGACCGCCGCGCACGAAGTTGCCGATCGGCTTGCCCGCCTGTACCGCCGTCACGAAATCCGTATAGACCTTGATCCAGTTCCACTCCGCCCCGGTCAGATAGCCCTTGGGAGCGAGCGGTGCCTGGTTGGCGTGATAGCCACAGGTGAAGATGCCGCGGCGTTCGGCCGTCTCCATCACCACCTTCGGGCTGTCGACATGGCAGGTCACCACGTCGACGCCGGCACCGATCATGCTGTTGGTCGCCTCCGCCTCCTTGACCGGCATGGCCCAGTCGCCGGTGAAGATCACCTGCGTCGTGGCCGCCGGATTCACCGACTTGGCGCCAAGGGTGAAGGCGTTGATGTTGCGCAAGACCTGCGGGATGGGCTTGGCGGCGACGAAGCCGAGCTTGCCCGTCTTGCTGGCATGCCCCGCGGCGATGCCCGACAGGTACTGGCACTCGTCGATGTAGCCGAAGTAGCTGCCCGTATTGTCCGGGTGCTTTCCCTTTGTCCACAGGCCGCCGCAATGACGGAACTGAACCTTGGGATACTTCGCCGCCATCTTCAGCATATGCGGGTCGAAATAGCCGAAGGAGGTGGGGAAGACGAGACTGGCGCCGTCGAGATTGATCATGCTTTCCATCGATTTCTCGACGGCGATCGTCTCGGCCACCTTCTCCTCTTCCAGGACCTTGACGCCCGGCATCTTCTTCAGGATCGCCGCGGCCTCCGCATGCGCCTGGTTGTAGCCGTAGTCGTCGCGCGGGCCGACATAGATGAAGCCGATGGTGACCGCCTTGGCGGCTTGTGCGCCTCCGAACGGCAGCGCGGTCGCGATCGCGGCGCCGGAACCGGCCTGCAGCAGGCGGCGGCGCGAGAGCTTGTTGCGGTGATCGAGCCCCATGATGTCCCCTCTTGGTCAGGCTTTGCCGGACGTTTCAGGGGCATGCATGGCTGACCCGGCGCCCCTGCGACGACGTCTGAGCAAGGGCCGGGCCAATGGCGGATCAAAGCGGCCGGGCGACGAATCCGACCCTCGGAGACCAGGATTCGAGACCAGTTTTCGACCAGCGACGGCAGTGGTCGTCTATTTTTCAGGCATTTTTTTCATCTGGCATACGATATTCCATGCCAGATCGCTGCGGCGCGGGAGGTCGCCCGGCGCGGCGCCTGACGCCGCTTTCGGCCACGGGCCCGTCGTTTGACACCCCGGTGACCCATCCATATTGTGCACCGCCACAAAAACGGAAGGGGCGTCGGCGGGGGCCGAAACCAAAGCCTCCACCAGTCTCGTCCCCCGAAAGCAGCGGGAGAAGCCAAGCTCATGAAGGTACTCGTCGCGGTCAAACGCGTCGTCGACTACAACGTCAAGATCCGCGTGAAGCCGGATGGCACCGGCGTCGACCTCGCCAATGTGAAGATGTCCATGAACCCCTTCGACGAAATCGGCGTCGAAGAGGCGATCCGGCTGAAGGAAGCCGGCAAGGCGACCGAGATCGTGGCGATGTCGATCGGGCCCGCGCAGGCTCAGGAAACCATTCGTACCGCTCTCGCAATGGGCGCCGACCGCGGGATTCTGGTGAAGACCGACGAGGAGGTGCAGCCTCTCGCCGTGGCCAAGCTGTTCAAGGCGATCGCCGATGCCGAACAGCCCGGTCTGATCATCCTGGGCAAGCAGGCGATCGACGACGACAGCAACCAGACCGGCCAGATGCTGGCGGCGCTGCTCGGCTGGCCGCAGGCGACCTTCGCTTCCAAGATCGTGATCGGCGACGGCACGGCGGCGGTGACCCGGGAAGTCGATGGCGGCCTGATGACCGTCGACATCAAGCTCCCGGCGATCGTCACCACCGATCTGCGCCTCAACGAACCGCGCTATGCCAGCCTTCCCAACATCATGAAGGCGAAGAAGAAGCCGATCGACGAGAAGTCGCCGGCCGATCTGGGCGTCGATATCGCGCCCCGCCTGAAGGTGCTGAAGGTGGAAGAGCCGCCGAAGCGCCAAGCGGGCCGCAAGGTCAAGGATGTCGGCGAACTGGTACAGGCGCTGCGCAACGAGGCAGGAGTAATCTGATGGGTGCCCTCGTCATCGCCGAACACGACAATGCCGGCCTGAAGAAGGCCACCCTCCACGCCGTGACCGCCGCGGCGAAATGTGGCGGGGACGTGCATGTCCTGGTCGCCGGCGAAGGCGCCAAGGCCGCGGCCGATGCCGCCGCCAAGGTCGCCGGTGTATCCAAGGTGCTTCTGGCCGACGGGCCGGCCTATGCCAACATGCTGCCGGAAAACGTGGCCCCGCTGGTCGCCGGCATCGCCAAGGCGGGCTACACCCACGTGCTGGCCGCCGCCACCACCAACGGCAAGAACGTGATGCCCCGCATCGCCGCGCTGCTCGACATGGCGCAGGTGAGCGAGGCGGTCGAGATCGTCTCGCCCGACACCTTCGTTCGGCCGATCTACGCCGGCAACGCGATGGCGACCGTGCAGTCGGCCGATGCGATAAAGCTGATCACCATCCGCTCGACCGGCTTCGCCGCAGCGGCGGCCGAAGGTGGCTCGGCGGCGGTCGAGACGCTGACGGCCGAGGCGCCCTCGGATCTCTCGAAGTTCGTCGGGCAGGAACTGTCGAAGTCGGATCGTCCCGAACTGACCGCGGCCCGCATCGTCATCTCCGGCGGGCGCGGCATGCAGTCGGGTGACAACTTCGTCCTGCTCGAGAAGGTGGCCGACAAGCTCGGCGCCGCCGTCGGCGCCAGCCGCGCGGCGGTCGACGCCGGCTTCGTGCCGAACGACTACCAGGTCGGCCAGACCGGCAAGATCGTGGCGCCCGAACTCTACATCGCGGTCGGCATCTCCGGCGCGATCCAGCATCTGGCCGGCATGAAGGACAGCAAGGTGATCGTTGCGATCAACAAGGACGAAGAGGCTCCGATCTTCCAAGTCGCCGATTACGGCCTGGTGGGCGATCTCTTCAAGTTGGTACCCGAGCTCGAAGCCGAGCTCGGAAAGCTCAGCTCCTGAGACCCTGGGCAAGTGAGACAGGCGAGGTCGGTCGTCCGATGATGATCAAGAAGATCGGCGTCATCGGCGCCGGCCAGATGGGCAACGGCATCGCGCATGTCTGCGCGCTGGCCGGCTTCGACGTCGTGATGACCGATCTCCGCCAGGAGGCGCTCGACAGCGCCATGACGACGATCGGGGGCAACCTCGATCGTCAGGTGGCGCGTCAGAAGATCAGCGAGCGCGACAAGCTCGACACGATGGCGCGTATCCAGCCGTCGCTGAAGCTCGAGGCCTTGTCGAGCTGCGACCTCGTCATCGAGGCGGCGACCGAGGACGAGCAGGTAAAGCGCAAGATCCTGCAGCAGGTCTGCCCGATCCTCCGCAAGGATGCGCTGATCGCGACCAACACGTCCTCGATCTCGGTCACGCGCCTCGCGGCCTCGACCGACCGCCCCGAACGCTTCATGGGCATGCATTTCATGAACCCGGTGCCGGTGATGGCGCTGGTCGAACTGATCCGGGGCATCGCCACCGAGGAAAGCACCTTCCGTGAGGTGCGCGAACTGGTGGTCAAACTCGGCAAGACACCCGCCAATGCCGAGGATTTCCCGGCCTTCATCGTCAACCGCATCCTGCTGCCGATGATCAACGAGGCGGTCTACACGCTCTACGAAGGCGTCGGATCGGTGGAATCGATCGACACCGCCATGCGGCTCGGCGCCAACCATCCGATGGGCCCGCTGCAGCTTGCCGATTTCATCGGCCTCGATACCTGCCTGTCGGTCATGCAGGTGCTCTACGAGGGCCTGGCCGATTCGAAATACCGGCCCTGCCCGCTCTTGGTGAAGTACGTCGAGGCCGGGTGGCTGGGCCGCAAGACCAGCCGGGGATTCTACGACTACCGTGGCCCCGCCCCCGTCCCCACCCGCTGAAGCCGCCGAACCCTCGGCGGTACTGGATTTCTGGTTCACGCCGGAGGCGCAGCGCTTCTGGTTCGAGCGCAGCGATGCCTTCGATGCGGCGGTGACCGAGCAGCTGCTGCCGCTCTGGCAACCCGCCCGCGAGGGACGAATCGATCGCTGGGCGACGACCCCCGACGGCACGGTGGCCCTGCTCGTCCTCCTCGACCAGGTGCCGCGCAACTGTTTCCGCAACAGCCCCCTGGCCTTCTCGACCGACGCCAAGGCCCGCGGCATCGCCCGCCAGGCCGTCGATCGCGGTTTCGACAGGGCGCTGCCGGCCGAGCGGCGCCTGTTCGTCTACATGCCCTTCGAGCATTCCGAGGACCTCGGGACCCAGGTCCTGTCGATGGTCCTGTTCCATTCGCTGCACGACGGCGATGCCGAAAAGATGAAATGGGCCGCCCGGCACGAGGAGATCATCCGCCGCTTCGGGCGATTTCCGCATCGCAACGCCTGTCTCGGCCGCATCTCCACCGCCGAGGAGATCGCCTTCCTGCAGGAGCCGATGTCGTCCTTCTGAACGAACGGCCCCCTATCCCCAGGGATAGCTGACCTTCTGCACCACATTCGGCGGTGCCTGGTTAACGGTCCGCTGACCCGCTTGTGCAACAGTCCGGCAACCGAAACCTGGCCGGGACCATGCTCGCCTTCGATCTCGCCGACCCACCGACGGCCGCCGATCCCGCCGCGCCGGCTCTGCCAGCCGATATCGGGTTCCGCTTCACCCCGATGCTCGACGTGAGAAAAGGCGTCATCAACACCTTCCAGTGCGAACCCTGGCTCCCGCCGGACGGTGGCGGCGCGCGCACCGGCTACGACGTCCTGCCGCCGGAGGAGAACGACGCCCTGACCGGCGCGCTCGACTGCGGCCAGCTCGAGGCGGCCCTGACCGGGCTCCGCGGCCTTCTCCGGCGCGGCGAAGTCGCGGTCATCGCCACCGCCATCCACTGCCGCAGCATCGAGACCACCGGGCCCCGCCGCGCCCTCTTGTCGCTTCTCGAAACGGTCACGCCGGCCGAGAAACGGCTCCTCGCCATCGTTCTCTGCGGGCTGCCCGACGGCGCCCCCACCGCCCGCATCGGCTATGCGGTCGGCTTCCTGCAGCGTTTCTGCCGCGTGGTCACGGTGCTGCGCCCCTTGAAGGCGCCGCATGCCGATCGCCTGGAGGGAACCGGCGCCTTCGGCATGAACCTGGCCGTCGACCCCGCACTTCCCGCCGAGCAGGCTATCGCCGGCCTCGGCGACTTCATCAAGGCCGCGGATCGCAACCATCTGAAGGCTCTGGTCAGCGGCCTGTCCACGCCGATGCTGGTCGCGCATGCCATGCTGAGCGGCTACAGCCATGTCGCCGGAGAGGGTCTGCTGGCGCCGCGGCCCGAACCGGAAGGCATCCGCCGCTTCGCCTGCGACGACTTCCTGCGGCAGTTGGGCACCCGGAAGGCCGATGCCTGAAGGCGCCCGCACCGACTGCCGGTTGTTTGGCTAATCGATTGGATTTTCGGCACTTTCTCCCAATCGTTAAAGCGATCTTAAGATCGCTCGCCGACACTGCGGAGACGCGTTCCCGTCCCCAGCACGAAGGCGAGACAGCATGCTGACCGGCCATGTCGAGACCTATTCGCCCGAGATGATCACCGGCTGGGCCGAGGACGACGCCGCCCCCGGCACACCCGTGCTGGTCGATGTCAGGATGGACGGCGAGTTGCTCGCCCGCCTGCCCGCCTCGCTGCGCAAACTGCATGGCGACCGCAAGGCGAACGGCTTCGCCTTTCTGCTGCCGCTCGCCCTCCGCGGCGGCCGCAAGCGGGCGGAAATCTCGGTCAGCTTCGCGGCCACGGGCGAGCCGCTCGCCAACAGCCCGCGCACCCTCTCGGTCAACCGTCCGGCCAAGCGCATCGTCTGCTTCAGCCCGGCCGGCCGCGTCACCCGCCACGACGATGTCCTCGCCTATCAGCGCGACCAGAAGGACCACATCAAGCGCTACTCCAACACCGGCGACTGGATGGTCTATGACAGCTCGCTGAAGCTGCTCTCCTTCGCCGAACTGCACATCACCGATTTCCGCAACTGGACCGACCGCGAGGTCGACATGCTGAACGCGGAATTCGACTACTGCTTCCTGCGCGGTTCGAACTTCGTGCACAACTCGGTCGACTGGGGCGACGGCTTCGCCGACCTCCTGGGCAAGCTGAAGATCCCGGCCATCCCCTTCTCGGTCGGTGCCCAGGCGCCGCAGAAGTCGCGGATCGAACTCTCGGATGGCGCCCTTCGCCTGTGGAAGGCCTTCGCCGGCCAGTGTGCGAGCATCGGCGTGCGCGGCACCTACACGGCCGAGGTGTTCAACGACCACGGCATCAAGAATGTCGAGATCATCGGCTGCCCCAGCCTGTTCCGTGCCAACGACCCCTATCTGCAGGTGGCGGCCAAGCCCTGGGCGGAGATCCGCAAGGTCGCCTTCAACCTGCGCCGCGAGGTGTCGACCGCCTATGCCAACGACATCGCCCGCTACCTCGACATCCAGAAGAAGATGATGCGGGCGCTGAACGACAATTTCGACCTCACCGTCACCTGCCACGGCGAGGCCGAGGAGAAGTCCTTCTTCTACAAGGACGCCGAGACGCTGCCGAAGGCGCGCGCGGATCTCCTCGCCTCCGGCTGGTTCGAGAGCCCGGAAGACCCGCTCGTCGGCGTCTACGAGAACCGCCTCTTCTACAACGAGGAAGTCGGCCAGTACGACCGCATGATCCGGGACAAGGACCTGGCGCTCGGCTTCCGCGTGCACGGCAACCTGCCGGCGATGGCGAACGGCGTGCCGTCGATCTGCGTCGATTACGACACGCGCTCACGTGAACTCGCCGACAGCTTCGACATCCCGACGCTCGGCATCGACGAGATCGAGACCACGCCGATGGCCGAACTCTACCGGCCGGAGATGTTCGACCGCTTCAACCGGAACTACATCCACAACTACCGGCGCATGCGCGCCTTCCTCGAACGCAACGGCATGGCCAGCAACATGCTGGCGGCGTGAACCGGCGGAGGGCCGTGACTCCCTTCCGCGGGAAGGGAGCGGCACTCGCCGCGGCACTCTGCCTCCTCGCCTCGGCCGCGGCAGCGGAACCGCGGCTCGAGGTGCCGCCCGGGGCGGCGCCGGAAGCCGTCCTCCTCCATGCCCGCGACGCCTGCGACAAGACCGACGTCCCCGATGTTCCCGCCCGCGCCTGGCGCGATGCGGAGAACCGCGTCCACCTGATCGCCAGCCACTCGACCAACCGGCGGCTTTCCGGCAGCAGCCTCGACGATCTGCGGCCCGATTGCGCCATCGTCCACGAGGGCAGCCGGTCGAGCGCGCCGGAGCACCATGACGACCGCGTCTGGATCGCCGCCATCCACACCGAGGACGGCCGCACCATCCATGCCCTCGGGCACAACGAGTTCCACGGCCAGAAGCGCCCCGACCTCTGCCCCGCGGCGCGCTATCGCGAATGCTGGGCCAATGCCATCACCGCGCTCCTCTCCGCCGATGGCGGCCGGCATTTCACTCGGGCGGAGCCTTCGGCCTATGTCGCCGGCCCGCCCTATCGCTATCGCGGCGATCTCGGCCGCCGGCAGGGCATCTTCCAGCCGTCCAACATCGTCGCCTTCGAGGGCTTTCTCTACGCCTTCGTCTGGGCGGAGGCGCTGGGCGCACAGAAGCGCGGCCCCTGCCTCATGCGGACCCGCGACATCGCCGATCCCGGCGCCTGGCGCGCCCATGACGGCCGGGGCTTCTCCGTGCGCTTCGCCGATCCCTACCGCGATCCCATCGACGATCCTGCGGCACATGTCTGCAACCCGGTCGACCCGGGCAGGCTGTTCGCCACCGTGCATTCCTTGAACCGGCACCGCGAGAGCGCCACCTGGATCGCTCTCACCGCGGGTTCCCGCAAATCCACCAACGGCGAGACGCAGACCGGCATCTGGTGGATGACCTCGCCCGATCTCCTGCGCTGGAGCGCCCCCCGGCTGCTCTGGGCGGCGCCTCTCCTCACCCATCTCGATTGCGCCAGGGACACCGCCTTCTACTATCCCTCCCTGCTCGATCCGCGGAGCCCGGACCGCAATTTCGGGACCGTGGGCGACAGCGCCCATCTCTATCTCACCCGGCTCAACCTCACCGGTTGCCGCATCACCTGGGACCGGGATCTGGTGCGCCTTCCGGTGAGGATCGCGGCCGGGCCCTAGGCCCGCTATCCTGCGCCCCGGTCCTTCCAGCGAGTCGCAATCCCTCCATGGGCGTCATCCTGCTCGGTGTCGTCGTGCTGATCCTCTTCGGCACGCTCTATCCCTTCGCGCCCCGCTGTCCGGCCACGCTGGAACTGGCCTTCGCCGGCTTCAAGCCGCTGTTCCGCCCGGTCGGCCGCGGCGATCTCGCCGCCAACCTGGTGCTGTTCCTGCCCTTCGGCCTCGCCGGCATGGCCTGGGCGCGGCGGCTGCCCATGGCCTGGCGCTTCCTCGTCGTCGTCGCGCTCGGCTTCGGCCTCTCGCTCGTCGTGGAACTGGCGCAAGCCTGTGTGCCGGGCCGCACTTCCTCCTGGAGCGATGTCGCGCTCAACACGATCTCGACCGCCGCCGGGGCGCTGCTGCTGCCCCTGTTCCGGCGCCTCTTCGATCGCCACAAGGCCGGGTTCGGCCATGCCGATATCGGCGCCGCCCTGCTGCTGGGCGCCTTCCTGATCTGGCAACTCGCGCCCTTCGTTCCCACGATCGACTGGCAGAAGTGGCGGAACGCGCTGAAGCCCCTCCTGCTGCAGCCGCGCTTCGACATGGTGACGATCGCTTCCTACGCCGTGGTCTGGCTGATGCTGGCCCGCCTCGCCCTCGCCGTCTTCCGCCCGGCTCGTCCGCTCCTCCTCTGGCTAGCATTGCTCATCGCCGTCCAGGCGGCCGAACTCGTCATCATCGGCAAGGTGCTGCGCGCGAGCGAACTGCTGGGCGGCCTGCTCGGCATCGCCCTGGCCTGGGCCGTGATCGGCCGCGGGGCCAGCCCAGGCCGCGACCGCCTGCTTGCCGCCGCCTTCGCCGGCTACGTCGTCTATCTGGGCCTGGAACCCTTCGTCTTCTCCCCCGCCGCCCGGACATTCCACTGGATGCCCTTCCAGGGCTTCCTGCAGGGATCGGCTTTCATCGCCGTGCAGGCCCTCGGCCAGAAGCTCTTCTGCTACGGCGGGCTGATCTGGATCCTGCTCCGCGCCGGCCTCGGCCTCGCGCCCGCCGCCATACTCGTCTCCCTCGCGGTGCTCGGCATGGAAGTGGCGCAGACCCGCCTGCCCGGCCGCCTGGCCGAGATCACCGATCCGATCCTGGTGCTGATGGCCGCGGGCCTGTTGTGGTTCCTGGGCGGCCGGCGGAGGGCTTGAGCGCCCCGGGTTGCGCCAACAAGCGCATCGCGGATTCCTTCGAGGACGGGAGGTAGGTAGCAAAGAGTTGCAGTTGAGCTGAGCTTCATAGTTTGGTCACACCGGCCTTTGAAGCTTAAAGTTGCTGATGCGACTCGGTCGGGATTTCGTTCAAGCTCGGCTTGTGAGGCGAAATGCCGGACTTCTCATTGTGGTCTCTATTCAAGACCCTCATCCCATTCAGCAAAGTGTGGCCGTTCGCCAAGCGCTTACGCGCAGAGCGTCAGGCGGGTCTTGCGCCGCATTCCGTCCCCGCAACGCTTGCCGAGCCACTTTTCGACAGCGCATTGCAGCGCTTAGGCGCTCTCGAAGCCAACAACTCAATTTGGACGGAACTGGCTATTGCGGCAGGTGCTGCTGTTGTCCGGCCGGAGGAGTTCTGCAAGCCCCACGTAAGAGAATGGCTGTCCCGCTCCGATGTTCAGTCGCATCTCAAGACTTTGGTGCGCCGTCGGCTTGGCGGCTCGCCGGAGAATGAGGAAAGCAGCAATTCCCTGATCGCCAGCTATATCGAAGTCTCGGGAGAGGATCGGCGGCACGCCGCTTCGATCGTTGAGACCGCCGCAGCATTTCTGGAAGCAAGTGTCCACGGCGGGACCAGCGACAAAGCGGGTGCGGCAATCACGCAATCCGGGTTCATCGCCGTTCACGATCGCTTCGACAGGATTGACAGGAAACTTTCGATTCTAGGGCCTCAGACCGAGACGACAGCCCTCCTGCAAAGGCCCCTCTTCAACCTCGAAGCAATTGAGCAATCGTTTGGGTACGCATCTCGAATGCTGCTCACGTGGCCGCAATTGACCGACGGCCATTGGATCGATCGTCCTGCCCTGAGTGAACTGCATGCGCGCGTCACGCAGACAAAAGGGGCGGTCACAGTATTTCTTGGTGGTCCTGGCGAGGGAAAGTCCGCGGTATTGGCGCGCCTTGGCAAGCAACTCATTGAGGAGGGAATTCTCCTCCTCGCTATCAAGGCCGATCGACTGCCGCGACAGGTCGGAACGCTAGCTCAATTGGATGAATGGGTGGGCTGCCCGCACCCTCTGGCAGATGGCCTCAAACGACTTGCCGAACAACGGCACGTCGTTCTCTTGATCGATCAGCTCGACGCACTTGCCGAACTGATGGACCAACATTCCCAGCGTCTCTCCTCGCTACTCCGGCTCGTCGATGCGGTGCGCGATACGCCGAACCTCAGGGTGCTCATATCCTGCCGGACCTTTGAGTTTCAAACCGACGTACGTCTGAGCACCTTGGATGCGGAGACCGTCACCCTCGTACGGCTCGATTGGGAGGCCGTATCTCCCCTACTCGCCAAGAGAGGTTTTGATACGTCAACGTGGAGCAGGGAAATACATGACGTGCTGCGTACACCGCAGCACCTATCGATGTTTCTTTCGTATTTGGGAGACAACGAGCCAACTTTTACGAACTACCAGGGGCTCTTGAATCAAGTTGTCAGGGAGCGTCTTGAAAACGGATACGGCCCGCGCGCCATCGAAGCAGCGGAGGGGATCGCTGCGGAGATGGCAAAGGAGGAAGAGCTTTGGCTGGGACGCTCTCGCTTCGAATCAGATTTCAGCAAGGAAATTGAGAATCTCGTTGCTGCTGACTTCTTAGTCTCGACAGCGGACGGGCTAGGGATCGCATTCCGCCATCAGACTCTTTTCGATTTCTTGAGAGCACGAGCGTTTCTCAGGAACAGCGCGTCTCTGGCAGAATATGTCCTTACTGATAAGAATCAATCGCTGTTCGTCAGACCGACGCTCTGGAGCGCGCTGCACTACCTTCGCGGCGCCGATATTGGAACCTATCGACGTGAGTTCCGAACTCTGTGGGGCCATGATGGGCTAAGGCCTCATCTTCGATATCTGTTGGCGTCATTTCTCGCACAGCTAACAGCACCAGAAGCAACTGAAGCCGGGTGGCTGCTTTCAACGCTGGAGACCCCTGAACTGCGTGCAAAGACGCTGCATTCAATGTCAGGGAGCAAATGTTGGTTTGATCTAATTCGAACCCGCCTTCCGCACCTGATGATGGCCCCCCCAGCTCAAGCTTGGGAGACCGTAGGACTTCTAGGAAGAGCAATCGCATTTGAGCGCGATCACGTGCTCACACTCCTTCAAACTTGTTGGGTCCCTCATTCTGAGTACCTGGTACACGCCTTGAGCGTTCTATACGACCTTGCAGTGTGGGATCAGCGCAGTGTCGAGCTAGCGGCGAAGCTCGCGGATCGCGCACCGGCGGATAGTTTCCACATCCGGCATATCGCAAACCAAATCGCGCAATCAGAGCCAACCCTCGCGCCCGAAGTCGTTGTTCGCTATCTCGAAGCACTAACCGCCGCGATCGAATCTAAACTCCCCTCACCCCCGCCGCCTCCATCGCCGGATGCTTCACTTGAGGATAGAGTGATTTGGTATTCGGGTCGCAACGATGCTCTCTATCGGCCCTACGAAAATCTCCTCACGGATCGTTCCGGAAGATACGAAATCGAGAAACTCGCGGCGAAAGCTCCCCGGGCATTCATCACAAGAGGCTGGCCTTGGCTCATCAAAATTCTCAGCCGGCTGAGTGGCGATGCTGACCAAGTCCAGAATGCCTATAGGGATCATCATGGCCTCAGCTTTACGACGGAAGAAGACGAGAAGGATCGCTATCCGCTCCCGCGGGCTTTCAAGGCTGCGATTTGTGGATTTGCAGAGCACCACTCATCAGAGTTCATAGCTTTTGTTGAGGCGAACAAGCACCATGACCTAGTAGCGGTGCATCGCCTTCTTGCTCTCGGCTTGAGGCACTCGGCGAACCAAGTTTCAGAAGAAGCCCTTGCATACTTGCTCGAAGACCCTCGACGTCTTGCTATCGGTGATTTTCGCGATTCACATCATGACACTGCGCATCTCATTTCAGCCATTGTCCCCGCGCTGAGCAGAGCGGGTGCGCTCCGTTTGGAGCAGGCTATTGTTGGGTGGCAGCCTTATCGACAGCCTCCTGTGGGGGAAGCCCCCTCAACACGATTCGAACGGCGGAAATGGACGCGCGAGCATCGGCTACGTCTTCTTCGCAGTTTTCCTCGCGAGTATCTTTCTTCAAGCGGCCAGCGGCACTTGGAAGAGGAAAAGCGAGCGCTTCCAGGGGCGGCTGAGCAAGAGTTTACATCGTCAAGAATGACTGCAGTCGAGACCGCGATGTCTGCAAATCAGATGGAGCAGGCGACTGACGATGAGATAGTTTCTTTGTTTCAGCAACTGACCGACGATACGGGGTGGCACCACCCTAAAGGCATGCGCAGCCTCTCGATCGGCGGCAGTGTCCAGGCATCCAGAGCGTTCGGCGAATTTGCCGAGAGGAATCCCGATCGCGCGCTAGGACTCCTCCGACACTTTCGTCCTGGACAGCAGGAGCGTCCTGCGGGCTATGCATTGGCAATCTTGGGAAAAAGCACCGTCCAACCGGGAGTCTTGATCGAGCATATTCGAGCACTGCATGAGCGTGGCTTCACCTCGAAGGAATTCCTAAACGATGCTGCTGAATGCCTGAGTGAAGTTAGCGGCCGGTCGGGAGGCCTCGATGATGATACCTGCGGTCTCTTGGAGGGCTGGCTTGAAGATTGGACGCCACCAGGAGACCCCGGGAAGGTGGGTAGCGATGATCGCGGCTCGCTAAAATCGACAACAGAAGAGGGAGAGACTGAGAGCCTGCTTTGGCGACATGGCCGTCTTGAGCAGGTTCCGAAGGGCAACTACACCATCCTTGAAGCGCTGATGCGCGGGCACCTTCAGCGAGCGCCTCGAGACTCGAATGGGTGGCTGGCGATCCTGGATCGACATTTGCTCCGAAAGGAAGATCCAAAAGTTTGGAACGCGCTTGCATATCGGCTGCACCACCTCGCCGACGCTGATCGAAGCCGCTCAATCAGGTTCTTCTCCGCGCTGTTTGCGCAGCATTCCGACATTCTGTGCAGCGTTGCGGGAGTCCAGCTTGTTGCCCATATACATGCTTGGCTGCCCACTGATTTGCTCAAGTTCGTTGGGGATAGATGGATGACTGGCGTGTGGCCGAGCGGGCCGCAGGCCGTTGGTGAGGTATTGGCGCTAAAGCTGTGCCGCGCACCTAGGGACGCTAAAGCCAATATGTGCGTGCATAGCTTATTTGAGGATGGCGAACGATCTGCAGAGAACAATCAGAAAATACGAATCGGCTTAGCTCACACCTTTGTCAGAGCGTGGCGTGAACCCACGCTACGCGACTTGGTAACCCCGCTACTCATTCAACTTGTGTCTATAGCGGATCGCGAAATCGCGATGGCGCTGCGAAGCCTGTTCCTCAGCAACACTCCCTGGCCGACAGATCAGCACACGGAACAGATTTTGGAGGCGATGATAGCTCATACCGAAGTGCTTGCTGCCGGCGACGGCATGTTCGTGGTCGATCGATTGAAAGAATTCCTACGCGCTGGATGGAGGCCACAACTTGTTTGCGCGATTTCGAACAAGCTAGTCGAGCAAGCTGGAGCTGCCCTTGGAGACGCACGAACTTCCTGGTCTGGAAGCGCGGACGAGCTAGTGGAAATTGCACTTACCCTTCACCGAATATCCGAAACAAAGGAAGACGGACTCGCTCTTTTTGAGCGGATGATGGCGCTTGAGAGTCGTGGCGTAAGCAACCGACTGAATGATCTCGATCGGCGGCCGTTTCGCTAGCGGGCGTTGCGCAGCAATCGAACTCCCCGTTGCACAAACCCGAGCAGCCGCCAGAATCGCCGCGGCCGGGCGACGATCCGGATCACGGGAGGACATAAATGACCGATGCCGCGCCGGCGCCGCCGTTCGAGGATATTGCCGACGCCATCGCCCGGCATGCGCGTGAGCGCCCGGATGCCCCCTGCATCACCTATGGGGACACCACGCTCACCTGGGCCGCGTTCGACGCGCGCCTCAACAAGGTCGCCAATGCGCTGATCGCGCTCGGCATCGGCCCCTCCGACAAGGTGGCGATGGTGGGCCGCAACTCGCTGAAATACGCCGAAGCCCTCTACGGCACGCTGCGCGCCGGTGCCTGCGCGGTGCCGCTCTCCAGCATGGCGGCGGCCGAATCGATAGAGATGATGCTCGATGACTCCGACAGCAAGGTGCTGTTCATCGAGGAGGAGTTCTTCGCGCTTGCCGGCCCCGCCCGCGAGCGGCTGAGGAAGATCCTCCCCGGCGGCTTCGTCGCCTTCGATTTCGACCGGCCCGGCTGGACCCCCTTCGATGCCCTGGTCGAGAAGGCGCCCGCCACCCCGCCCGGCCGGAAGATCGAGCCCGACTGGCATTTCAACATCATCTATTCCTCCGGCACCACGGGCGTGCCGAAAGGCATCCTGCACGACCGCGCGCTCCGCCACCGCACCGTCTGCGGGCCGATCCTGGCCGAGCTCGGCTTCGGTCCGGGCGGCATCACGCTCGCCTCCACGCCGCTCTATTCCAACACCACCATGGCGGCGGTGCTGCCCTCCTTCTTCTGGGGCTCGCAGGTGGTGATCATGCGCAAGTTCGACGTGGTCGAGTTCCTGCGCCTCGCCGAGAAGCACCGCGCCACCCACGCGATGCTGGTGCCGGTGCAGTACCAGCGCATCCTCGAGCACCCGGATTTCGGCAAATACGACCTGTCGTCCTTCAAGCTGAAGCTCTCCACCTCGGCGCCGCTCCGCGCCCATGTCAAGAAGGCGGCGATCGAGCGCTGGCCGGGCGGGCTGATGGAGATCTACGGCCTCACCGAAGGCGGTGCCGCCTGCACCCTGATGGCGCATCTCTTCCCCGACAAGCTGCACACCGTTGGCAAGCCCTCGCCCGACGCCGACATGCGGATCGTCGACGAGCAGGGGAACGAACTCCCGCAAGGGGAGATCGGCGAGATCATCGGCCGCGGGCCCTTGATGATGTCGGGCTACTACAAGAAGCCCGACAAGACCGAGGAGTTCAAATACGTCACCAAAGACGGCCTCGTCTTCTTCCGCCAGGGCGACATGGGCCGCTTCGATCAGGACGGCTTCCTCGAACTCCTCGACCGCAAGAAAGACATGATCATCTCGGGGGGCTTCAACATCTATGCGAACGACCTCGAGCTCGAACTGCTGAAGCACCCGGCAGTGGTGGACGTGGCGGTGATCGGCGTGCCGTCCGAGGAATGGGGCGAGAGCCCCTATGCGCTGATCGTGCGCCGGCCCGGCGCCGAGGAAGGCGCGGAGGCGATCGTCGCCTGGGCGAACCAGCGGCTCGGCAAGCTGCAGCGGCTCGCGGGGGGCGAATTCCGGAACGAGCTGCCGCGCTCCTCGATCGGCAAGATCCTGAAGCGCGAGCTGCGGGCGCCCTTCTGGGCGAAGGCCGGGCGCACGATCTGAGATTGACGGAAGCGGCGGGGCGGCCCAAGCATGGGCCATGAACCATGCTGCTACCCGCGAGACCGCCGTTGCGGCGGCTGTCGCCCGGCTCGATGACGGCCGCTTCGTCGCCGATCTCGCCCGCCGCGTCGCCATCCCGACCGAAAGCCAGGACCCGGACCGCGCCCCGGTGCTGGCCCAGTATCTCGAGGGCGAGATGCGGGGCACGCTCGAGAAGCTCGGCTTCTCCGTCCGCGTGCTGCCCAATCCGAAGGAAGGCTTCGGCCCCTTCCTGATCGCCGAGCGGATCGAGGATCCGGCCCGCCCCACCGTCCTCACCTACGGGCATGGCGACGTCATCCGCGGCCAGGAAACCGAATGGCGCGAGGGCCTGTCGCCCTGGACCGTCACCGCCGAGGGCGACCGGCTCTATGGGCGCGGCACCGCCGACAACAAGGGCCAGCATTCGGTCAACCTCGCCGCACTCGAAGCCGTGCTGGCCGAACGGGGCAAGCTCGGCTTCAACCTGAAATACCTGATCGAGACGGGCGAGGAGACCGGCTCGCCCGGCCTGAACGACATCTGCAAGGCCGAGAAGGCGGCGCTCAGCGCCGACGTGCTGATCGCCTCGGACGGACCGCGCGTCTCGCCCCAGCGCCCGACGCTCTTCCTCGGCTCGCGCGGGGCCTTCAACTTCGACATCAGTATCGATCTCCGCGAGGGCGGCCACCACTCGGGCAACTGGGGCGGCCTGCTCGCCAACCCGGGCGTCATCCTGGCGCATGTGCTGGCCGGCATCGCCGGCCCCCGGGGCGAGATCCGCATTCCCGAATGGCGCCCGGCCCCCATCTCCAACTCGGTCCGCGCCGCGCTCGCCGACATCGTGGTCGAGGGCGGCGACGACGGGCCCGCGATCGACGCGGACTGGGGCGAGCCCGGCCTCACCCCCTCCGAGCGGGTCTACGGCTGGAACAGCTTCGAGGTGCTGGCCTTCAAGACCGGCAATCCCGAGCGGCCGGTGAACGCGATTCCACCCCGGGCCTCCGCGCATTGCCAGATCCGCTTCGTCGCCGGCTGCGACCCCGAGACCTTCCTGCCGGCGCTCCGCCGGCATCTCGACGCGCAAGGCCTGGTCATGGTGAAGGTCCAGCCAGCGCGCGGTGAAACCTTCCGGGCGACCAGGCTCGACCCCGACCATCCCTGGGTGCGCTTCGCCGCCGAGTCCATCGCCCGGACGACCTCGAAGAAGCCCGCCATCCTGCCCAATCTCGGCGGCTCGCTGCCGAACGACGTCTTCGCCGAAACGCTAGGTTTGCCAACGGTTTGGGTGCCGCATTCCTATGCCGCCTGCTCCCAGCACGCGCCGAACGAGCATGCGTTGCTGCCGGTCCTGCGCGAGGGACTCGGCATGATGGCGGGCCTGTTCTGGGACATCGGCGCCATGCGGTGGCCCCGGTGAGGCGCCTGTCGCCTATCCTCCTGTTCCTGCTCGCCTTTCCGGCCTTCGCCCAGGAGGCCTATACCGGCCGCGGCCCCGACCGGCCGCCCGCCGCCGCCAGCCGCCACATGATCTCCGCCGCCAATCCCCACGCCGCGGAGGCCGGCCGCGCGGTGCTGCGGGCGGGCGGCAGCGCCGTCGATGCGGCGATCGCCGCCGCCCTGGTGCTGGCCGTGGTCGAACCCCAGGCTTCCGGCCTCGGCGGCGGCGGCTTCCTCCTCGCCTACGATCCCGCCCGCCAGCGCATCACCAGCCTGGACGGGCGGGAAACCGCGCCCGCGGCGACCAGACCCGACCGCTTTCTCGACGCCCAGGGCAAGCCGCTTCCCTTCCGGACCGCCGTCCGCAGCGGCAGGTCGGTCGGCGTTCCGGGTATTCCGGCGCTGCTGACCGAAGCCAATGCCCGCTTCGGCCGGCGCCCTTGGTCGACGCTGGTCGAACCCGCCATTCGCCTGGCGGAACAGGGCTTCAGCATCTCCCCGCGCCTGCATGCGCTCCTCGCCAGGGAAGCCAGTCCCTCACCGGCGCTGAAGGCCGTCTTCTACCGACCCGACGGGACGCCGAAGCCTGTGGGCGAGAAGGTCGTCCAGCCCGCCCTGGCGAAAACACTGCGCCTTTTCGCCGGCGAAAGGCGGGCGCCCTTCTACAGCGGCGCCATCGCCCGTGAGATCGTCGCCGCCGTGCGCAATGCTCCCGATCCGGGCGACATGACAGCCGAAGACCTGGCCGGCTACGCGGTCGTGGAGCGCAACGCGCTCTGCGGCCCCTATCGGCAGTACCGCGTCTGCGGCATGGGCCCGCCGTCCTCCGGCGGCATCGCGATCCTGCAGATGCTCGCGATGCTGCAGCCGCATGACATGGCCGCGGTCGAGCCCAACAGCGCCATGGGCGTGCACCTGCTGGCCGAGGCTGGCCGGCTCGCCTTCGCCGATCGGGCGCGCTATCTCGCGGATCCCGACAAGACCACGGTCCCCGTCCGTGGCCTGCTGGAGGCGAGCTATCTCGGTCGCCGTTCGGAACTCATCCGCCTCGACGCCTCCATCGGCACCGCTTCGCCCGGGGAGCCTTCGCTGCGCGAGGGAAGGGTGGCGCCGTCGGATCCCGTCATCCGCGACACCGGCACCACTCATATTTCGGTCGTCGACGAGAGCGGCCAGGCGGTGGCGATGACGCTGTCGATCGAGCAGGCCTTCGGCAGCCAACTCATGGCCGCGGGCTTTCTCCTGAACAACGAACTCACGGATTTCGCCGCCTTGCCGCTCACGGAGGGAGAGCCGGCGGCCAATGCGCCGGGTCCCGGCAAGCGGCCGCGCAGTTCGATGGCGCCGACCCTGGTCTTCGCGCCGAACGGACAGATCCGGCTGGTCGTCGGCTCGGCCGGCGGCGCACGCATCATCGGCGACGTGGCGAAGACCATCGTCGCCGTTCTCGACTGGAAGCTCGACCCGCAGGCGGCGATCCAGCTTCCCAACCGGGGCAGCCGGAACGGGCCGACCGACATCGAGGCCGCGACGGCGCTGGACGCGGTCAGGCCCGCGCTCGAAGCACTCGGCCACGAGGTACAGCCGGTCGCTTTCCCGAGCGGCATCCACGCCATCCTGCGCGAGCCGGGCCGTATCCGCGGTGGCGCCGATCCCAGGCGCGAGGGCGTGGCGCTCGGCGACTGAGCTACGGCACCGCTCGCAGGGTCAGCCAGTCCGTCCATAGATCGTCGCGGCCGGCGACTCCCACGCGCAGTCTGAACGTGCCATACGGAACCAGCCAGGTGTTCCAGTAGCCGCGATCGATGGTACCGAAGTCCTTCGCCGTCCCGATCACCTCCATCTCGCCGGACACGGACAGCAGGCCTTCGCCCGCCTTGTATTGCAGGCGGTAGGCGGCATCGGGATCTCCCGCCCATTCCAGCCGAAACCGGCCACCGAGATCATCGTAGGAAAGCGTCGTGCTGCCGGCCGGCCGGCGCCAGGCCGGCGCGGCGAGAGCGGTCTTTGCGCCCTCTTCCGGGCGATGCTGACGCATGCCGGCGATCAATGGGGTCAAAGCCGCCTCCAGCCGGCCGGCGATGTCCGGCTCCGCGCCCGAGCGATTCTCTGTCTCGCCGGGATCGGTATCCAAATCGTAGAGGCGCCGGTCGACGATCGATCCATCCTCCTGCAGCAGGTGCAGTTTCCAGCGGCCCTCCACCCTGGCGAAGACGAAGCGACGGATATGGGCGGGATCGGCTTCGGCGAATCCCGCCTTGCTGGTGACGCCGTTCCAGGCCCGGTCTGCCGGCAGAGGCATACCGAGATCCCAGCCGGAAAGAGCCCGGGCCGGCTGAACGCCGAGCAAGCTCATCAACGTCGGCATGATGTCGGCATGGGTGCTCGGCGCCTCCACCAACCGAGCGTCGAAGCCCCGCCCCGGCGGCGCCCAGATGACCAGCGGCAGGCGCACCAGTTCCTCATGCAGGTGGCCCGCCCGCGTGGTCGAAGCGTGGCCCACCTCGCCGCGCTCGAGCAACTCCTCGCCATGATCGGTCGTCAGCACGATGATCGTGCGCTCCAGCCGGCCGCGTGCTTCCAGGAAGCGCCAGAGGTCCGCGAACCAGGCATCGAACTGCCGGAACCCGGCCAGATAGAGGGATTGGATCGCAGGCCTGTCGGAGGCCTGGAAGGACTCCGACCCGGCGGGAATTACCGGCGCGCTCATCACGGTCCGCAGCCGCGCCACCGCCGCTTCGTCACCCTGCGGCAGCAGCGCCCGCCAGTCCGGCCGGAAAGCCGGCGCCGGGTTGTAGGGCAGATGCGTCGGGAGGTAGTGATACCAGAGGAAATAGGGTTCCCTCGCCCGCAGGCGCGCCTCGATCCAGTCCCGAAGCTCCACGCCCGCCTCCAGCCCGAGGCCGAGATGCGCGAAGTTCGGAATCCGCATGAAGGACTGAAGTCCGCCCACCCTCCAGCCCCGCGCCGCCAGATCCTCCAGCGGCAACGGCCAGCGCTCGGGCACAGACTGGTCGCGCGTGTGGATGCCGTGCTCGAAGGCGCTCAATCCGGTCAGGATCGAGACCGCTCCGGCCGCCGTCCAGGCGGAACTGCCGCGGTGCTGCGCGAAGCGGGTCCCCCGCGCCGCGAGGCGCCAGATATTCGGCGTTGTCTCCGGCCCGAATGCATCTGCCCGCGCACTTTCGACGGTCAGCACAATCACGTCGTAGGATCGATCCTCCCGGACGCTGCGCCACGCGACGAAAGCGGATGCAGCCGCGAGCAGAAGGGCGAGCCCGAGTGCCGCCTTGAAGATCGTGGACCGGCCGAACATGCCGCTCAACCTACCGCTTCGGGATGGCCATGTGGCGAAGGTTCATGCCGGGACGCGCAACTCCCGCAGCGCCAGCCGGCCGATCTGCACCGAGGCGACGGCTGCGAGCGTTGCCATTCCGGCGGCCACGATCAGATCCGGCCAGCCGGCCGACAGGCCGAAGACGCCGCCCGCGGCTGCCAGAACCGCGATATTGCCGAGCGCATCGTTACGGGTGCAGAGCCAGACCGAGCGCATGTTGCTGTCGCCTTCCCGGAACCGGAACAAGAGCAACGCCACCGCGAGATTCGCAAACAGCGCCACGGCACCGACGACCCCCATGGTCGCGGCTTCCGGCAGCGTCCCCTGCATCAGGTTGATGCCGGTGCGTCCGAGCACCCAGGCGGCGAACAGGCCCATGGAGAGGGCCTTCAGAAGCGAGGCGCGCGCCCTCCAGCGCAATGCGAGCCCCAGAACGAACAGGCTGACCGCGTAGTTCGCCGCATCGCCCAGGAAGTCGAGCGCATCGGCCTGCAGCGAGACCGAGCCGGCGGCGATTCCGGCCGAGATTTCGACGACGAACATGCCGGCATTGACCAGGAGCGCGGTCCACAGGATCCAGCGATAGCGCGCATTCTCGGCGATACCGTGGCTGTGATCGTGGTCCGGCGCATTGTGATCGTGGCCGCCGCCGGCTGCAGGGTCATGCGAAGCCAGTGCCCGAATGAACATCAGTCTTCCTCCACCGGCTCACCCGCATGCTCCATCATGTCGGCGATCATGCGCCGGACATGCTCGTCAGCCAGGGCATAGAAGACCTGCTTGCCGCGGCGTTCGGGCCGCACCAGCCGCGCAGCACGCAACAGGCGCAGGTGATGGCTGACCAGCGAGCCGCTGAGGCCGAGCCCCTCCGCGATCGATGTCACCGCAACCGGCCCCGCCTCGCAGGCCAGAACGATTCGCAGGCGGCTGGTATCGCCGAGCAGACGAAAGAGGTCGGCCAGTGCAGCGACGCGGTCGTCGGGGGGGTCGGATACGGATATCATTTCACTTCACCAACATATGAACACTTGTTTATATGTTGGTGAAGTGCCTTGCCTTGTCAAGCAGGCAAAGTTCAAAGGCGGGTCGAAAGCGCCGCTGCTGTGATCTTGCCAGACACCACGGGAACCACCTCGAATTCCACCAGGTCGGACCAGCCGGCGATCCATTGCTGCAACAGGGCCACGTCGGCGCATTCCATCAGCTGAAAGCAGCGCCCGAGATCGGCTGAAACCCAGCTGTCGACGAAGGTCAGCCCTTCCGGAGTAAGCCGTCCTTGGTCGCGGAAGCGCCGATAGACCGCCTTGGCGTCCTGATTGCGGAAGTTCTCGATCACCATGAACAGCATGCGGACCCCCTCACGCCGGCCGGAAGGACGGGCTGCCGATCACCCCCGCGGAGCGGAGCGCCAGGATCGCGCCGGCATCGAGGCCGAGCCATTCCGTCAGCACCTCGTCGGTCTGCTCGCCCACCGTCGGCACGCTCCGCCGGATGCTGGCCGGCTGGTCGGTCAGCGTCACCGGGTTCCCCTGCATGGGCACGCGGCCATGCCTTGCATGCGCGACCTCGACGATCTTGCCTCGGTGCCGGACCTGGGGATTGGCGACGATGTCGGGCGCCTCAGCCACCATGCCCGAGGGTACGCCATGCGCCAGCAGGGCCTCCATGACTTTGCCCGAATTGAGACCCGCCACCCACTCGGCGATGATCGCCTCGATCCCCGCCTCGTTCTCGAACCGCGCCGCCTTCGGTCCATAGCGCGGATCGTCCAGCAGATCCGCCCGTCCCATGGCGCGGGCGAGATTGGCGAAGTGCGGGTCCGACACCGCCATCACGTAGACGAAGCGACCGTCCTTCGCCTGGAAGGTATTGGTCGGCGCCGAGTAGCGGTCGCGATTGCCGTTCGGCCCGCGCACCACGCCGTCACGCAGATAGTCGGGAATGGCGGTCATCAGGAAAGAGAGCGCGCTATCCATCAGCGTCGCCTCGACAACCTGGCCCTTGCCGGTGCTCTCGCGCGCCTTCAGCGCCAACAGGATGCCGATCACCGCATGCAGGCCGGTGGCGTAGTCCATCGCGACCACGCCGGCCATCACCGGGCCACCGCCCCGGTCGCCGGTCATCGCCATGATGCCGCCCTCGGCCTGGGCGATGGCATCGAAGGCTGGCCGCCCGGCCCAGGGCCCGTCCTGGCCGAAGCCCGAGATTCGGGCGATGACGAGGCGCGGGTTGGCGGCGAGCAGGCGGTCGGGCGCGATGCCCATCTTCTCGAGCGTGCCGGGGCGGAAGTTCTCCACCAGCACATCCGCCTTCGTCGCCAGGCGAAGCAGCAGGTCGGCCGCGCCGGCGGCGCGGTAGTCGAGCGCGACGGAGCGCTTGTTGCGATTGTAGATCAGGGAATAGAGCGAGTCGTCGCCGGTCGCGGCGTCGCTGCCGCGCAGGTCGTCACCGCGGCCCGGGCGTTCCACCTTCACCACATCGGCGGCGAAATCGCCCAGCATCATCCCGCAATGCGGCCCGGCGACGTAGCGCGACAGGTCCAGTACGCGCACGCCGTCCAGCACCGCCTTCATGTCAGGCCCGCTCCATCCGTTCGCTCACCCAGGCGTTGAAGGCCGGCGCATCCTCGTACTGCACCCAGTGCCCGGCATTCGGGAACAGTTTGATCTCGGTCTGCGGCCGCACCCGCCTGAACAGCTCGAAGGCATTCTCCATCCGCGGATAGAGCGTCGCGTCGTACTCGCCCCAGGCGGCGGTCAGCGGCACCTTGATGTCGGGCAGCGCCCGGGCCAGCGAATCCCCGCGCGACAGGACGGGGCTGAACACCCGCGCCCGGCGCACGTTCTTCACCTGCAGATGCACGGCCAGATCGTCGATCCGGTCCTTGTGCTCGAACATCAGGACGCCGAGGTTGCGCTTCTGTAGGCCGCGATACTCCTCCTCGCTCATCCCGGGCGTCGCGCGCTCCAGCTCCGTCGCCTTGCCGCGCGGCAGCGCCAGCCCGGCGGTGCCGACGATGGCGAGCGAGGCGAAGAGCTCCGGCTGCTTCAACGCCACATGGCCGGTCAGCATGGCGCCGAAGGAAAACGCGATGGCGTGGATCGGCTTCGGCAGGTCGTCCAGCAGCCGGATGCCCTCGGCGATGGGGGCCGACTGCCCCTCCACCGAATGCGGCTTCGGCAGGTTGCCGGATTCGCCCAGGCCCGGCAGGTCGCAGGCCCAGACGTCGTAGCGTTCGGCCAGCACCTCGACATTGCGGATCCAATGCGCCCAGGACCCATAGCCGCCATGCAGGAAGACCACCGCCTTCCGCCCGCCGGTGCCCCAGCGCCGCCAGACCATCGGCCCGTCGCCGCAGGGGGTGTCGTAGCGCCGGGCGCGGCCCGCGACCGCCGCCTCGAAAGCCGCCGGATCGCTCATGGCCGGCGCCTCGCGAGGCTTGACAGGCGGGCGGTTCCGGGGCGCCATGCGCGCCGGTTGAACCAGAAAAGACGATTTGGAGGGAAAGTGCTCAAGACTCGCTTCACCGAACTGCTCGGCATCCAGCATCCCGTGGTCCAGGGCGGCATGCAATGGGTCGGCCGGGCGGAACTCGCCTCCGCCGTCTCCAATGCCGGCGGCCTCGGCATCATCACCGGCCTGACCCAACCGACGCCCGACGCGCTGGTGAAGGAGATCGAGCGCTGCCGGCAGATGACCAACAAGCCCTTCGGCGTGAACCTCACCATCCTCCCCTCGCTGCGCCCCATCCCGCATGAGGAATATGCCAAGGCGATCATCGGCTCCGGCATCAAGATCGTGGAGACGGCCGGCAGCAACCCGGCCAAGTTCATCCCGATGTTCACCGACGCGGGCGTGAAAGTGCTGCACAAGTGCACCTCGGTCCGCCACGCGCTCACCGCCGAGCGCCATGGCGCCTCGGTCATCTCCATCGACGGCTACGAATGCGCCGGCCATCCGGGCGAGGACGACGTCACCAACCAGGTGCTGATCCCGGCCTGCGTCGACAAGGTGAAGATCCCGGTCATCGCTTCCGGCGGTTTCGCCGATGGCCGCGGCCTCGCCATGGCGCTGGCCATGGGCGCCGAGGGCATCAACATGGGCACCCGCTTCATGGCGACCAAGGAAGCCCCCATCCACGACAACGTGAAGAACAAGATCGCCGAAGCCGGCGAACGCGACACGGCACTCATCTTCCGCACCCTTCGCAACACCTCGCGGGTGTTCAAGAACAAGGTGGCGGAAGAGGTGGTGCGGATCGAGCGCGAGAAGGGCGTCAACACCAAGATCGAGGATCTGGCGCACCTCGTCTCCGGCGAGCGCGGCCGCAAGGTCTATGAGGAAGGCGACATCGATCTCGGCATCTGGTCGGCCGGCATGGTGGTCGGCCTGATCCACGACGTGCCGACCTGCCAGGAGCTGGTCACCCGCATCGTCGCCGAAGCGGAGGCGATCATCAGCGGCCGCCTCGCCAGGATGGTGGCCTGACGATCCGCCGCCCGCTGCCGAAACATGGGCAGCGGGCGGCAATCCTTCATTCACCCCTCGTGCTATAGGACCGGGGCATGCAGGTATCGGAAACCAGCCTCCCCGGCCCCCTACTCCTTCGTCCCAAGCGCTTCGGCGACGCCCGCGGCTGGTTCTCCGAAAGCTGGAACGCCCGCACGCTCCAGGGCGTCGGCATCACCACTGAATTCGTGCAGGACAACTTCGCCTTCTCGGCCAAGGCCGGCACGCTCCGCGGCCTGCACTTCCAGGCCCCACCGTCGGCCCAGGCGAAGCTGATCCAGGTGATCCGCGGCGCCGTGCTCGACGTGATCGTCGATTTGCGCCCTGCTTCGGCCACTTTCGGCCGCCACGATGCGGTCACCCTGACGGCAGAGGGCGGCGAGCAGCTGCTGGTGCCCGAAGGCTTCGCCCATGGCTATTGCACGATCGAGGACGACAGCCTCGTGTTCTACAAGGTCAACCGCTACTACGACCCGGCCGCCGACCGGGGCCTCCTCTGGAACGATCCCGCGCTCGGCATCGCCTGGCCCTTCGGCGAAGACCGGCTGACCCTGTCGGATCGCGACCGCCTGCACCCGCGCCTCGCCGATCTCCCGACCTTCGACTGGAGCGCCATCTCGTGAGTACCCTGGTCACCGGCGGCGCCGGCTTCATCGGGTCCGCCCTGGTACGGAAGCTGGTGGCGGAAGGCGAAAGCGTCTGCACCGTCGATGCGTTGACCTATGCCGGCAGCCGCCTCAACCTGGCCGCGGCCGACCGCTCCAACACGCACCGGTTCTTCCAGGCCGACATCGCCGATGCGGCCGCCATGCAGACGGCCTTTGCCGAGACCAAGCCGCGCCTCGTCATGCATCTGGCGGCCGAAAGCCATGTCGACCGTTCGATCGACGGGCCGATGCCCTTCATCCAGACCAACGTGGTCGGCACCGCGGTGATGCTGGAAGCCGCCACCCGGCACTGGAAGAGCCTGCCGGAGGCCGAGCGCGCCGCCTTTCGCTTCCTCCACATCTCCACCGACGAGGTCTATGGCGAGCTCGGCGAGACCGGCCTGTTCAGCGAGGCCAGCACCTACAAGCCGAACTCGCCCTATGCCGCCAGCAAGGCCTCGGCCGATCACATCGTCCGCGCCTGGGGTCGCACCTATGGCCTGCCGGTCCTGGTCACCAACTGCTCCAACAACTACGGCCCCTATCAGTTTCCCGAGAAACTGATCCCGCTGGTGGTGCTGAACGCGCTCGAGGGCAAGCCGCTGCCGGTCTACGGCCAGGGGCTTCAGGTGCGCGACTGGCTGCATGTCGACGACCATGTCTCGGCTCTCCGCACCGTCGCCGCCAGGGGCAAGCCGGGCGAGACCTATCTGGTCGGCTCGCGCAACGAGCGCCGCAACATCGACCTGGTGCGGAAGCTCTGCGCCATCCTCGACCGCCTGCACCCGGAAGGCGCCCCGCACGACCGGCTGATCACCTTCGTCACCGACCGGCCCGGCCATGACGCGCGCTATGCCATCGATCCGGCCAAGATTGAAGACGAGCTCGGCTGGCGCTCCTCCATCCCCTTCGACAAGGGTCTCGAGGACACCGTCGCCTGGTATCTGGCGAACAGGGACTGGTGCGGCGCCGTGGCGCCGAAATACGCCCGCGAGAGGCTCGGCCTGAAGGCTTGATCGCCTGCTTCCGGGCGACGACACTCCCCGCCGATCATCTGGGGAGCGACATGAACCTCGACCTGTCGGGCAAGACCGCCCTCGTCACCGGCTCCACCGCCGGCATCGGCATCGCCATCGTCAAGGAACTGGCGGCGATGGGCGCCACCGTTTGGCTGAACGGCCGCACGCAAGCCCGGGTCGATGCCGCCATCGCGCAGGTGCCGAAAGCGAAGGGCATCGCCGCCGATGCCTCGACGGCTGAAGGCGCGAAGACGATCTTCGCGGCACTGCCCAAGGCCGACATCCTGGTCAACAACCTCGGCATCTTCGACCGCGCCGTGTTCGAGGAAATTCCCGACGCCGAATGGCAGCGCTATTTCGACGTCAACGTGATGTCCGGCGTGCGGATGACGCGGCATTACCTCGCCGGCATGCGCGCCGCGAACTGGGGCCGCATCGTCTTCATCTCCAGCGAATCCGCCACCCATATCCCGCATGACATGGTCCATTACGGCATGACCAAGACGGCGCAGGTGGCGATCGCCCGGGGCGTCGCCGAAACGCTGGTCGGCACCGGCGTCACCTGCAACACCGTGATGCCCGGCCCGACCCGGGGCGAGACGATGGAAAAGCGCCTGGTCGCCGCCAAGGCCGCCGGCAAGTCGGAAGCCGATTTCGAACGCGAGTTCTTCGAACTGCGCCGCCCCACCTCGCTGATCCGCCGCTTCACCTCGGCCGAGGAAGTGGCGAACATGGTCGCCTACGTCTGCAGCCCGGCGGCCTCGGGGACCCACGGCGCGGCGCTCCGCGTCGAAGGCGGCGTGGTGAAGGCGATATTCTAGAATAACTCCTCCCCCGTCGCAGATGGGGGAGGCTGGGAGGGGGCCGGTCCCGGACCTCGAAGGCAGGCGCAGGCGTCGCCCCCACCCCAACCCTCCCCCATGCTTCGCACGGGGGCGGGAGTTTAGAAAGCGGAGGAAACCGATGAACCTGGCCGAGCATCTGATCCGCGCGGGCCGCGCCTTTCCGAACCGCCCGGCGGTGTCGCTCGGCACCCGCGTGGTGCACGACTATCGCGGCCTCGCCGGCCGCGCGGCGCGCGTTGCGGCGGGACTGACGAAGACCTTCAATCTCCTCCCCGGCGAGCGCGTCGCCATTGCGCTCTGGAACGACGTCGCCTATCTCGAAACCCTCTACGGCATCTGGCATGCCGGGCTGATCGCGGTGCCGATCAACGCCAAGCTGCACCCCAAGGAGATCGCCTGGATCATCGGCAATGCCGGCGCCAGGCTCTGCATCGCCAGCCCCGATATCGCCGAGGCGCTGGACGTTCCCGGCACCGAGATCCTGGTCCCCGGCACGCCCGGGCACGCGAAGATCATGCAGGCCGATGCGGCGCCCCTCGTCCCCCGCGCCCTCGATGACCTCGCCTGGCTGTTCTACACCTCGGGTACCACCGGCCGGCCGAAGGGCGCGATGCTGTCGCATCGGAACCTGCTGGCCCAGACGATGAACTATTTCGCCGATGTCGATCAGGTGCATCCCGACGACTGCATGATCCACGCGGCACCGATGAGCCACGGTTCGGGCCTCTATGCGCTGCCCCACGTCACCAAGGCGGCGAACCAGGTGATCCCGGAATCGGGCGGCTTCGACCCGGCGGAATCGCTGAAACTCATCCGCCACTGGAAAGGCGCCAGCTTCTTCTTCGCTCCCACCATGGTCTATCGCCTGGTGCATGCGCCGGAGATCGGCGATGCCGATACGCGGCACCTGAAGACCATCGTCTATGGCGGCGGGCCGATGTACGTGGCCGACCTGATCCAGGCGATCGACACCCTCGGCCCGAAGCTCGCCCAGATCTACGGCCAGGGCGAGGCGCCGATGACCATCACCGGCCTGCCGAAGTGGCAGCATGTCGATGACGGCAACCCCCGCTACCGCGACCGCCTCGGTTCCGCCGGCACCGCCAGGAGCGATGTCGAGGTGATGGTGGCCGATGCCGAGGATCGGCCGCTGCCGCCGGGCGAGATCGGCGAGATCCTGGCCCGCGGCGCCGTCGTCATGCAGGGCTACTGGCAGAACGAGAAGGCGAGCGCCGATACGCTCCGCAATGGCTGGCTCCACACCGGCGACATGGGCAGCTTCGACGAGGACGGCTTCCTCACGCTGAAGGACCGCTCCAAGGACATGATCATCTCCGGCGGCACCAACATCTATCCGCGCGAGATCGAGGAAGTGCTGCTGCGCGACACCCGCGTGGCCGAGGTTTCCATCGTCGGCCGCCCGCATGCCGACTGGGGCGAGGAGGTGGTGGCCTTCGTGGTCGCGGCCCCCGGCGCGGAACTGACGCCCGCCGATCTCGACCGGCTGTGCCTGGAAAACATCGCCCGCTTCAAGCGCCCGAAGGACTATCGCTTCATCGAGGCGCTGCCCAAGAACAACTACGGCAAGGTGCTGAAGACCGAGTTGCGCGCCGCGCTCGCCGCCGAGGCAAAGGGCTGAAGGCGATTCCGCTGCCGACAAAACGGGTATTTTGGAGTAGGCTGTACTCAACCAGAAAATCAACGGTCTCGTCGCCCGCGTCCCGTGTCGTTTTCCTGTGCTGACGTTGCGTTTTACCCGCACCGACGGATGAGGGAGGAACACCTGAGATGCCCGCCAAGAAGACAGCGCCCAAGACCATCAACAAGCCGCTCGCCGCCTTCGGGCCGCTGAACGGCGACATGGCCAAGGTCTTCGCCCAGATGCAGGAGACCTATGCGAAGCACACGGAGGCGATCCGCGAGGAGCTGGCGCGCTTCACCGAGGCCCGCATGCAGGGCACCGCCCAGACCTTCGGCGACCTCGCCCAGTGCAAGAACCCGTTGGAGGCGATGGGCCTGCAACAGCAATGGCTCATGGGGATGAGCCGGGCCTATGTCGAGGAAGCGCTGAAGCTGGCGGCGATGGCCGGCGAAGCCTTGAAAAAGCAGCAGGCCGAGAAGCGCTCGGACTGACCGCTTCCTCCTTCAGCGGCCGGTGAAGCTGGGCGGGCGCTTCTCCGCGAAGGCCCGCATGCCTTCCTGCCTGTCCTCGCTGTCGCGGACGGCGAAGAGTTCGCGATTGGCGATCGCCATCAGTTCGGAGGGGCCCTTCGCCAGCACCGTGTCGACGACGAAGCGCTTGATCGTCTTCAGCACCACGGGGGAGAAACCCGCCAGTTCCTTGCCCCAGGCCACCGCCTCGTCGATGTGCCGGCCGGCCGGCACCAGCTTGTTCACGAGGCCCACCTGGTAGGCCCGTTCCGCCTCCATGGTGCGGCACATCATGATCACCTCCATCGCCACCTTGTGGGGGATGCGGGCGGCGAGGCCGGCGATGATGCCGCCGGTGAAGCCGAGCTTGGCTTCGGGATAGGAGACCTTGGTCGTCTCGGTGGCGATCCAGAGATCGGCCATCATGGTCGCCACCAGCGCGCCGCCCACCACCCAGCCCGAGGTGGCGGCGATGATCGGCTTCGAGGTGGTGATGCCGAGGGTCGGGATGCAGCGCCAGAGTTCCGGCAGGTCGTTCACGTCGGCGCCCACCGAGAAGGCCTTGTCGCCGGTGGCGGTGAGCACGGCGACGCGCTGCTCGGAGGCATCGAAGGCGGCGAAGGCCGCCTGCAGTTCCAGCGCCACGGCGGCACTGATGGCGTTGCCCTTCTCCGGCCGGTTGATGGCGATGATGCTGACCGGCCCGTCCTCGCGCACGGTAACGACACTCATGATTCTTCCTCCCGTCGATGCCGGCGATCAGGCCGGATCGGGTGGCGGACCGCAAGCGCCACGCGGTGTAGCGCGCAGAAAAATCACGGATTCCGGCAGCGCAGGATTTCCCTAAGTTCCCCTTTTGCGTCAATATCTTCTTGTCTTAGGTCAGCATCTCTGGCGGAACTGCAGTTCCGCGGAGGCGGAAGGAGGCTTCCGGACAAGCTGCCTAACTTGTACATATCTTGTGCCTTTTCACGATTTCCAGGAGCGGCGGCCGGCCCTCGACCGGCGAAGTCATCAGCGGAAATTATAGCACATAAAGCAAACACGTACCACCAGCTCAGCCAAGTCGGAGCGGAAGTGGGCTTCCGCCGCAAGGCCGCCCCGCACCACGAATTCACCGGGGCAATGCCAGCGCTGAACCACCATTCGCCTCGGCCAGGCAATCGGCAAATGCATCCGCACCGGCAAATGTGACGATATGTGGCAAAGACTATAATCTTTAATTATGCGACATCTTCGATAGAGACAAATTATCGCTTATAACGCATATTACTTCGATGGACGACCTGGCCCGCACCCCGAAGCAGATCGGCAGCCTCATCCGCCGGGCGCGCAGGAAGCGCGGCTGGAACCAGACCGAACTCGGGCGCCGGGCCGGGCTGCGGCAGGAGACCGTCTCGCTCATCGAAACCGGCAATCCGGCGACACGCCTGGACACCATTCTTTCCATCCTGGCGGCGCTGGAACTCGACTTTCGCATGGCGGCGCGATCCAGGAGCCGGGCTTCGGATATCGAGGACCTGTTCTGATGCCCCGCCGACGCCGTCATGCGCCCCTGCGGGTCTGGCTGAACAATCGTCTGGTCGGGCACCTGGCGAAGGAGCCGAACGGCGCAACCAGCTTCCGCTACGACGGAAGCTGGCTCGACCGAACCGGCGCCATCCCCGTGTCCTTGTCGCTGCCCCTGCGCGAGGATGCCTACAAGGGCGAGGCGGTCGCCGCCGTCTTCGAGAACCTGCTGCCGGATTCCGGCAGCCAGCGGCGGCGCATCGCCGAACAGGTCGGCGCAGAGGGAAGCGACGCCTTCAGTCTGCTGGCGGCGATCGGCCGAGACTGCGTCGGCGCGCTTCAGTTCGCGACCGCCGAGGACGAGCCTGATCACGACAGCGCGGCGATCGACGGGGAAGCGGTCGATGAGGACGGCATCGAGCAATTGCTCCGCGGCCTGGCCCAGGCACCGCTCGGTCTGCATCGCGACGACGACTTCCGCATCTCGGTCGCGGGCGCGCAAGAAAAGACGGCATTGCTTCTTCAGGGTGACCGATGGTTGAAGCCGCGCGGGACGACGCCGACGACGCATATTTTCAAGGTGCCGATCGGCCGGCTGCCGAACGGCATCGACCTCTCGCACAGCGTGGAGAACGAGTTCTATTGCCTGGAACTGCTCCGCGCCTTCGGCCTTCCGGCGGCGAGGGCCGAGATGCGCCGCTTCGGCTCGATCAAGGCGCTGGTCGTCGAACGCTTCGATCGCCGCTGGACCCAGGACGGGCGGCTGCTGCGCCTGCCGCAGGAGGATTGCTGCCAGGCACTCGCCGTTCCGCCGTCCCGGAAATACCAAGCCGACAGGGGCCCCGGCATGGCCGATATCCTCAACCTGCTGAAGGGAAGCGATACCCCGGCCGAGGATCAGGCGCTGTTCCTGAAAGCCCAGATCCTGTTCTGGCTGATCGGGGCGACCGATGGCCACGCCAAGAACTTCAGCCTCTTCCTGCGCCCCGGCGGCGGCTTCGGGTTGACACCCCTCTATGACGTGCTGACGGCACAGCCGAGCCTCGACGCCGGTCAGATTCAGGCGAAGCAGATGAAACTGGCGATGTCGGCGGGCATCAACCGCCACTACAGGATCGACGAAATCCAGGCGAGGCACTTCGTCCAGACGGCGGATGCGGCCGGCCTGCCGAAGCATATCGTGCGTGATGCTCTCGACGAGATCACGGAAGCCGTCGAGGGTGCGATCGGCCGGATCGAAGCGGCGCTGCCGCCCGGCTTCCCCGAACCCATCCACGCCGCGGTGAAGACGGCGGTGGAGACGAAAGCGCGGCGGCTGTCCGCCGGGCAGGGCCGGTAGCGCCGTTTCCCGCCCGGTAGCCAACCCTTCCCCCCTCGGCTAGCCTCCCGGCCAAAGAGCAGTCGGGAGGCAACGAAATGTATCCGGGGATCGGCGCGAGGAAGTATCCGGACCGCGCGGCCGTGGTCATGGCCGGATCGGGGGAGACCGTCACCTATGGCGAGCTGGAGACGCGCAGCAATCGCCTCGCGCATCTCTTGCGGGCGCGGGGCCTCCAAAGGCTCGAGCACTATTCGATCTTCATGGAGAACAACGCCCGCTATGTGGAAGCCTGCGCGGCGGGCGAGCGGGCCGGGCACTACTACACCTGCGTCAACTCGTTCCTGACGGCCGAGGAGCTCGCCTACATCCTGGCGAACAGCTGCTCTCGCGTGCTGATCACCTCCGAAGCGAAGCGCGAGGTGGCGCTGGCCGCGCTCGCCCTCTCTCCGCAGGTGGAACTCTGCCTGGTGGCGGACGGGCCGGGCGACGGCAGCGGCCGGATCGTGAATCTGGACGAGGCGACCGCGGAATTCCCCGCGACGCCGATCCCGGACGAATCGCTCGGCGCCGCCATGCTCTATTCCTCCGGCACGACGGGCCGGCCGAAGGGTATCCTGCGCCCGCTGCCCGAGCAGCCGCCGTCGAAGCAGCTGCCGCTGTTCGATTTCATCGAGAAGCTGTGGCAGTACCGCGAGGGGATGATCTATCTCTCCCCCGCACCGCTCTATCACTCCGCCCCGCAGGCGGCGGTGGCGCTCACCATCCGCATGGGCGGCACCGCCGTGGTGATGGAGCGCTTCGAGCCCGAGCACTACCTGCAGCTGGTGCCGAAGCACCGGATCACGCATACGCAGCTGGTGCCGACCATGTTCTCGCGCATGTTGAAACTGCCGGAAGCGACACGGCGGCAGTACGACCTCTCCAGCCTCGAGATCGCCATCCACGCCGCCGCGCCCTGCCCGGTGCAGGTGAAGGAGGAGATGATCGCCTGGTGGGGGCCGATCATCCACGAATACTACGGCGCCACCGAGGGGCTCGGCTTCACCGCCTGCAATTCGGAGGAGTGGCTGGCGCATCGCGGCACGGTGGGCCGCGTATTGCTGGGCAAGCTGCATGTGCTGGACGAGGAGATGAAGGAGCAGCCGGTCGGCACGCCCGGCACGCTGTGGTTCGAGACCGCGACCCCCTTCGAGTATTTCAACGACCCGGCGAAGACGAAGGAGGCGCGCTCGGCCGATGGCAGCATGAGCACGGTGGGCGATGTCGGCTATGTCGATGCCGACGGCTTCCTCCATCTCACCGACCGCGCCACCTTCATGATCATCTCGGGAGGGGTGAACATCTATCCGCAGGAATGCGAGAACCTCCTGATCACCCACCCGAAGGTGGCCGACGCCGCCGTCTTCGGCGTTCCCAATGCCGATCTGGGGGAAGAGGTGAAGGCGGTGGTGCAGCTGATGCCCGGCAACGCGCCCGGCGCGGCGATGGCCGAAGAGCTGATCGCCTTCTGCGGCCAGCACCTGTCGCGCCAGAAGGTGCCGCGGTCGATCGATTTCGAGGACGAACTGCCGCGCTTGCCGACGGGGAAGCTCTACAAGCGGCTGCTCCGCGACCGCTATTGGGGCAACAGGACGAGCCGGATCGTTTGAGGCCGGCGATGTGCAACCGGATACATGTCGGACACTACAGACCGGGTACATGCCTGACAGTCTCCTCGGTTTGTTCCGCTTTGCGGCGCCCCGGCCGGGGCGCCGCAAAGCGGCGGAGTTTCTTGCTGCGGCGGTCGATGATGCCGAGATCGAGGTCGAGGAAGCGGACGATCCAGTCGCCGCTTTCGGTCTCGGCGATGCCGACCGGCTCACCGGCCAGCACCTCGCTGACAAAGACGAAGTCGCCACCCCACTTGA